>Ga0307515_10019359_pt1 | contig 12261 bp, 7 predicted proteins | sample 17_EM_MG_FD_194513 | JGI IMG/M metagenome (GOLD analysis project Ga0307515, IMG submission 194513) | Populus trichocarpa ectomycorrhiza microbial communities from riparian zone in the Pacific Northwest, United States - 17_EM | ecosystem: Host-associated > Plants > Roots > Unclassified | place...
AAATAAAAATCTTTAAAAAGTCCAAAAAACTAAAAGAAAGAGGGGAATGGTGTGAACGTTAAAGCACGGAACATGCCTTCTTACACCAAAAGGAAAGTCATCATCTCAATCGCCGCAACAGGTACGTTCTGGTGCCTTCTTCTTTGGTTGCAGGGTCTCATTCTTCTTTGTGAAGGCGTAGACTCCGTTTTGGTCACCCACGTACACGCCATTATTTATTATCGCTTTTAACAACTCATATCTTATGCTATGTTATAACCCTAAATTAACTGTTCAAGATGTTTGCTTTTTAGAAGAAGAAAAATAAATCTTGAAGTTCGGTATTTAAGAGATTTTACATCAAATTAATTTGAGAGATTTCATTGAAAAAAGAAAGAGAGAGAGGGAGACTCTGTTTTAATTAAAATACAATATAGTTCGAAGATATTCTCTATCAATAGACTAGAAAAACAACATATTAATGGTAGTGATAGGTCCCAAATTCATGGATGTCCATTTCCCAAGTTTCTTGATTAGCTAGGAGTAATTGCACTCGTGCCTCTTCTTCTTTTCTTTCTTTCTCTTTTTTTTTTCCTGCTGATGATCTATGCAAAGAATATTTCAAGGCTTTATGGATTAGAAACTTTATATTCTTTTTGCTAACGCAAGGTACTATCCTGAACCAGTTTTCACACACTAGAATAATTAGTTTGGCATTTACACAGGGTGCTTTGCACCATGCGAACTGTGGCCCAAGAGTTTTTATTGGCTGGAGAATTCAAACATGAGAACCGGAGAAAGCAAACCCCCAACCTCCTCCTAGCTAGGTGATATCCACTAAACTAACCCAACCTGGTGAGGTTGAAACTGTATAAATTCAAGTCAAATAGCATCTCTGTAACCACTATATATGCTGGAGAAATTAATTGTTTTTGTTTTTTTAACGTCAACTTTCTATTTTTTTACGCTGTAAGGAATCTAATGAGTCATCAAAGTGATTTGATTAATTAGAAGCAGCATGAATACATGATGATGCAGTATGAAATCATCACTGTGATTTGTTAGGGGCTGGAGTTCTGATTGTTTTATATAGCTAGCTGTAGTCTAGTGAATCGCGCGCATGGTCCTGTTTTGGTGTCCCTTTTGTTTACCTTGCTGTACTAGCAGACCCCTTGGGTTACCTGTTCAGCCTTTTATAGGCTTAAATCTCTAAAACACCATTTAGAGTTTTTTTATTTTCTATTTTTAACCCTAATTAATCCATGGAGACATATATTCCCTGCAGGCTGCAGCAATAAATAATATTGATTAAAATGGATAAATTTAGGATCCTCTTATCAAGGGAGGGTAAACCAAATGAAACAGGTTGCAGCTCAGAGTGGTAAAGCACTATATATAGTTTCTTTTTATTAAATTACATTATCTTTCTTTCTGGTGAAACAGGTTTAGAAGTAGCTTGTAATATAACCTGCCTTGTATGGAACGGTTGCGTTGACTAGCGGATGCAAAACGCTACATGGGTTGCGTTTGGAGAAACGGTAGAATTAATGTTTGCGGATTATTTAAGGAAATTAATACGTACAATCTCTCTTGATCTCCTTGGCTGCCACAGTCGTAGCAAAAAACAAAACAGAACCTACCAGCTGCTCAAATTCTGTGATTATAGGGTTGTGTTCTTGTCTTGCAATATGTTCATATCTGCACTGCAATTAATTAAGAACAACCTCTTCTTTCAGGGACGTACGTAGGGTCAGGTCCTCGAGGCTCCTAACTAACATATTCGGATTCTAGCTAGCTAGCTTAATATAGATGATGATCAACTAGGTTAGATTAAAGACCCAATGTACTTAAATCTAAATGGAATGCTTCCAGGCATGCATAGACATCATTTGGAACAAATCAATTAAAGCCAGCCGACGTATGTGGGGAGAATACATGCCGTGCAATATCTAATAACTGGATTGATGTATTGACCCAATGAGAATTAAAAATCTCAGTTTCCTAGCCAGCCAGCTCGTTCTGGCTAATATTCTTGCTGAAAATTCCTCATGTTCCACCCACCTACGCCACCCTATATTATCTAATATCAATCATTAATGTCGGTCATGAATTGAAAATCTCATCTCAAAACTGAAGGACTACGTACTGAATCCATTAATTGCAACAACCCTAAAATATTTAAGCAGATTTAATGTTTGACATTTGTACTAGCAATTCGATTTTATTGTACATATATATAGCACTGATCTAGTTATGATCTTTTAGCCCGTATGATTAATGTTTTCCCACTAGCTCCTTATTCAACGGATTGGCTGCTAAAATTACGATCAAGTTTTCTAAATTGCAAGCAAAGCATCAACTGAATCAATGAGAATGATATATCATCACACACACCAGTAGTTATGTCATGTCTTTGATCATTCCTATTCTTAATTTCATCAGTTTGCCCCCTTTATTCAATTGCCTTGCTTGCCCCTTTCGATCCTGATGTATTTCTCTAGTTTACTTGATTATTAGTATTTAAGATTATGTCTATAAAATCAAAGCCCTTTTATTCTCGTTAATTATCTCTCTCAGTTGATGTCTGTGTCCCTAATTATCTTCATCCATTTCCTTGTCTAGCATGGCGAATCGCCCGCACACACCTTTACGATGACGATGATTTTACATTTCAACAATATTAGAAGCAGTCTTGCTGCTGCTCTGTGTTGCTATATATATTATATATCACCTGCAATAGCAAGTTAATTATAATAATAACAAGGGATCTGAAATAAACTGGTGGGATCGAAATATGGTAAAGATTGGTCTTAATTAATTAATGTATAGCCTGATCATATATTTACAATCCTACATCATGCAAATCATATTATACAAAGTTTGGAGATGAATGCTTATGTTAGAGGAACAAGCTAGCTATGATGAATATTAAATTCCAAGCAAAGCAAAACAAAAATAAATAAAGGAAGTTGCAGCACTGCTCGTGCAAGAACACTTGCCTTGGCAAGTGCCCCTGGTAGATAGACCATGCAAGAAGACTCCAAGACAATCTTGTTTTGCTGTTTAACTGGCATTCGCTCAATATTTCAACATTGTTCTAACTTCTACTAATTAACAACAGTACTACTGCCGAGCTATAAATTGGAAGTAATGGAAAGTTCAGCTATATATATATATGTGTGTGTGTGTGTTAAGAAGAATTGAAATTCTCTTGGCAGTGTTGATGATCATGCTTGATTCCCAATTTAGGAATGGAAACATCAACTGATTTATGCATTGAGGATGCCATCACACCAGCTATATGTGTTTTCATCATCTATGGACAATACATATCATTTTTGCAGTGCAGTCTGTACCTGCATATCATTTTTGCAGTGCAGTCTGTACCTGCATCCACTCACTACTCATTAATTATTACGAGAGCATGGAATTCTTGACTGTTCACTTGATTAAGAATCTGTTTTTGGTATACTAAATTTAAATTATGATTTTTTACTTTAATTCATAATTTAAAAGTTGAAAAAAATGAGTTAAAATAATTTTAAATTAAAAACATGTTTGATAAGAATGACTTAAATTTTGATTAAGGTTATGTTTTGTATGATTTTCTAATTTTGATTTAATATAGTTTTTAATTTTTTTACCCAAATTAAAGTTAGAAATATTTTTGGTTAGAAATAACTTTTAACTTAAATAAAAAAATTATTACAGAAAAGAATCAAGATTTTGATTTAATTAAGTAAAAAAAATTTTGCTTATGAATTCTAACTCATATTATATCTATTCTCCACAATGTTGCTTTGAATCATTGTTTACGTACTATAGCATGCATCTAATTATTAATTTTTTTTTTTGTATAATTAGTTATTCATGAACTACTATTTTTGAATTATGACTCAAAGATTTTCATATAAGTTATACGAAAAGGGTTTTAAATTAAGATTTTGATTTAGATTACAATTTATTTCTATAATAAAATATATTTATGATTTTTCTTTGAGTCAGCAAATAAATTTGTATATAAAGGTCATATATGTGAAACATAACTTAAAAACTAATCCACCAAAAATCTCTGTTTATTTATTTATTTCTCTCAGTTAATAATGAATCAACTTTCCCTTATGTTCATCATCAGTTTACATATATACTACGTAAGAGATTGATCATTGTTTTTTGGGATGCAGCTGGTATAAAAGATTTGTCATGTTAACTTGAAATCCTTGTCCACTAGTAAGTAGTAAGTACTGATCAGGAAGACCTAGCTAGCTAGCTACCTACCTACCTACCTACCTACCTATTACCCCCTGATGCTCTCTCTCTTTAACTCCTCTCAGTTAGAACATTTGGATTTGGGGGATTAATTGCTCCACCAGTGATGCCCTTTTTCTTTTCTTTTTGAGAGTATATGTTTGATCATATGATTATGATTATTAACAAATCAATCGCTCAACTTCGACCACCTGATCCATCCCTTCTTTTTTATTCAAGAAATGAACTCATAATATGTTGAATGCTGAGCATGTGTGCGTAGATATGATGGAGGATGATAGCGTTTGTTTAACCACCAGTATCACTGCAAGGGTTGCCTACTCCCGTTGTATTCCATACGACTCTCTTGTACATATGCACGTTGTTGCCAGATACATAAATGGAAGGGGCAAAAAAGTATAAGATAATGAAAGAAAATAAAAAAATAAAAAAACAAAATCATGATGAAATGGTTTGCTGTTAAATGGGTTTGGGCCAAAGAAATGGACGGAAAAGGCCGTAGCTGCTGAGCATAGATGTGCTAATATCGAACCCAATTGTAGCCGAAGAAAATGAAAAAATAGCAAGGGAAGAGGAACAGCAGCAGCAGCATTTGAGTTCAATCTTCATTTCCCATCTTGTCTCTCCAATCCAATCGATGCCTTTTGAGTTCAATTAGTGACACTAATAATAGATAGTGTGAGTAGAATGGCAATATCATCAACAATGAAGAAGAAGAAGGAGAAGGAGGAATACTGGAAGCGCAAAGAGCTCGTCTTTCTGGTTCTCTATGCAATTGCTTTCTACGCTTTCATCATCCATCGATCTCTTCAACTCTCTCTCGGTACCTCTTTTCCTTTTCTTTATCATCTCCATCTCTCAAAGTCTCCTTCTTTCTCTTTTGTTGTTCTGTTCTACTGATTTTTTCTTTTTTCTTAAAAAAACAAAAACAGATCATGAATCAGAGCTTTATGCGTTACGCCCTGGATGGCTTCTCCCTCCTCGTCTCAATGTAATACTTTCCCTTTCTTTTCTGGGTTTCATTCCATTTCCTTTTTTTTATGTCTTTCGATTGCTAAAGTTTCAATCTTTAATCCCAGGATGTTAGTGATGCCCAATGGAGAAATTTCCGTGCCAATTTGCCTATTCTTTCTCTTGTCTTTGCTCTTTTCGCCCTGCTTGCTAATTCTTTAAGGGCCCTTTTTTCCTTGAAAGCTAAAGGAATGTCCTTTGTGTGGCTTCTCATTTCTTTGGCCTACCTCTCTTATCTTCACGGAGCTTGGTAATCTTCTACCACACTGCTGCTGCTGCTGCCAACTCAATTGCTTAATTGATTTGCTGATGTTTTGTTTTCCTTCTGTTTCACCAACCTTCTCCTTCTTTGCTCTTCTAGCGTTCTGTTTATCCTCTCAATTGCTTCCCTGAATTTTCTCCTCGTGAAGGTGCGTTTCCTTCCTATGACTTTTGGGTTTCTTGTTATTCATACCATGATTTACTTTGGCATTGCTCGCAAAAAAATGATGCAAATGATTATAATGTAAAAGAAAAGCTTTGTTGCTCGCGTGGTCATTATAGTGGCGATGAGTTGCTTATCTTTTTATTGTCAACAAAATGGTCGAAAACAACACCGTTGCAATAATTATACTAGCTGAAATGATTATTATTCCTTATATGATCATTGTTTTTCCAGTAAGATATCTAATTTGTGCTATATTTTACTAGATTTGTCTTTCCGCAGATGTTTGCACAGACAAAGTATTTCTCTCCTGTGCTTTGGCTTTTCAACGTATTTTTTCTTCTGTGTAATCGTGTTTATGAAGGATATTCGTTCTCCATTTTTGGGTGAGTTATGTAAGGTTATATCTTAGTCATGGCTGTACACATAGACATCATGCTACTTCCACTTATTGAATTTGACTTATATTATCATAATGTAGGCAACAATGGGCATATTTGGACAACTATCGTGGAACTTTTAGATGGCACATTTGTTTTAATTTTGGTATTTTTTTCTCACTCGTTCATCTATTGGGATTTTACTGCTGAATACGTTCTTAGAGGCTCAGTATGCAAGTGGGAAAAACAATTATTTGGTGTAGCTGGCTGCACTTAAGAAAATTCTGTTTTTGACAGTTATTTTGCGAATGATCAGCTTTGGATATGATTACCATTGGGCACATCAGGATCCTCTTTTTGATCAGCAGGTAAACTAGTACCACATTTTTTAGGCTGCCTCTTTTTTTTTTTTTTTTTGCTGTCTCAAATTACATCTAATCAAACTAAGGAATATGTTTTGCCTAGTTTTTCTCAAGTTCATACAATACATAACTGCATTTGAAATTACTTTTTCAAGCATGAGAACGAAGAGAATCTTTTTTCCTTTTCTCTTCCTTTTTCTTTTGATATTTTACTTGCGGGTGATCTCAGAAGCACATTCAACGTTGCCATACTTGTAAGTCTGGAAAAACATGCTACCGGCTCTTGCAGGTTAGTCTTTTGTTTAGCATGAGCCTACCTATTCTAGTATCTGCTATCTACTGTTGCTATGCTTTGAGGGATTTCTTCTTCTTCCTCTTTTCTTGAAGTTCATAATTTTGTTTGTGCTGTCTAGGAGGGAAGTGTCCAGAAGGAGAAGTTTTCCCTTAGCATATACCTCGCCTATTTGGTATATGCCCCAGTTTATATTGCTGGCCCAATTATAAGCTTCAATGCCTTCGTCTCACAGGTTTGTGATTTTCATTTATATAATTGTTTTCTGCTTCTATATTGTTGTTCAATTTGTATTAATGGCTGAGGTAGTTTCTACTCTAGACTCATATTAGAGAATCAGATAAGATACCTTCTGTTGCTTGGGTTAGAGAAACTTAAAATTTTCACTTTCTCCATATTAGTATTCTAGATCTCGAAAATTTTCGTTGCGTTTTAAGTGTGAACCTCTGTAAGAAATCATTCCCATCACATCCTGGATTTCCAGTTTCTTACTTGTGATACAATGTTTATGCAGTTAGATACGCCTCAGAATAATTATACAGTTAGGGATATGTCCTGGTATGGGTTACGTTGGTTATTCAGCTTTTCTCTAATGGAATTAGTGACGCATCTATTTCGTTACAATGCTTTTGCAATCAGGTTAGAATTCAAGTATGCACATCATGCAAGGATTTTTCAACATCCTGTCTAATTAAGAATTAATTGAATTTTTTTTCTGTGCTGATCAGTCGTCTCTGGAAACTGCTATCTCCTATGGACATATTCATCATTGGATATGGGGTAAGATGACCTTTTTGTTGTTACAAAGTTTCCGTATTTGCATCTTTAAATTAGATCTTTGCCAAGAGGGCTTTTTTGTACATACAAACAAATTGTAAGACATGAAAACTTTATAAAGTGGACTGGAATGCAATTGCAACCATGAACAAAAAGATATACTGAAGCTCTATGTTCTATAGTAATGTTAACAGTAAATAATGAAGCATGCAGACTGAGCTTCTAAAGATCGATCCATTCTCAACGTATTTAGAGACTCATTGCTTAAAATAAACCAATTTGAACTCAACTATGGGCTCTGATATTTCTTTGACTTGAGCTCATACCAACTTAGGGCATGATTTGTATTAAATATTAACATTCAACTCTTTTTTTTTCTGCTTCCACAGGTCTTGAATTTCATGTGGCTAAAATTCTCCCTTATCTGGCGCTATTTTCGATTCTGGTCACTGGTATGTTTTTTGATGTTTAACTTTTTCATTCGGTTTTTTTTTGTCCTCATTTTTTTTTTTTTCTTGAACTGCACCCTCAATCTAGCCCCAAATTTTTTAGTCCAGCTCTTTTATCAATTATATGTTTTATCTATTAATATTGAAGGACAAACATATATTTTAACCACTGTGTTATTTCAGATATGTGGCATTGAGGCCCCTGAGAATATGCCAAGGTGTATTAATAATTGCTGCAACTTGGAGAGCTTTTGGAAAAATTGGCATGCTTCGTACAATAAATGGCTTGTCAGGTGAAACTTGGTTCACTTTTAGCAAACCCTGATTTCACTAACATATGCATGCTAAAGGCTTTATAAATTACATTCAGATACATGTATATTCCTCTTGGAGGATCTCAGAGAAAGCTACTCAACATATGGGTTATATTCACATTTGTTGCCATCTGGCATGATCTAGAATGGTATTCGTGGCTTCTATCATGTTTTCCCTTTTAATCACTTTCCTTTATCTATTTTGTATGCTCTTTATCTGACAGCTTATTGGTCATAGGAAACTTCTTTCATGGGCATGGTTAACATGTTTATTCTTTATCCCTGAAATGGTGGTGAAATCAGCAGCGAATACATTACAGGTGATCTTTCTACGTGCCGGTTATTGATACAATACAGTAAAACAATTTGAAACTTACTTGCAGCCTAAGTGCTGGGGCATTGTTTGCAAAAAAAGGCACTATACTCCAAGCAAGGATCTCATGCTCAAGATCCTTTTGGTAACAGTTTTAAACTGTGGTTATAATCACCTGTTCAAAACACAAGATACACATGGTTGATTTCATTAACTGATTGCTCGCCTTTGTTCGAGAGTGAATTGTAATTTCTGGCCAAGTTTACACACCTCTATGAAATCAAGCCTACTGGCAATAAGCCTTGCAGCTGACTTGTGTTTCAGTAGCTGAACTTCTTGTTCTAAGAATGGTTTTTCATGTTCACAAATGGCTGATGTTCATATTGATTGATTAAGAAGTGAAGATATCTTCCTACCACTCCATACCGAAGGATCAGTAAAGCAAAATATCATCTACCAGTCTAGCATGGTTGATATTAGGGGAACTACCCAAACCTCTAGAACTATGGTGGCAAGATCAACTTCCAAAGGAAAGTCTTGCGATGCATGCCATAGATTAGACCTTTTATGGACAATGTGAAATGACTTGCTTGGTTGATTAAAGAATTGCAGTTAGATTGCTTTTGAACACCATTGGTATCTATTGATGGTGATTAGTACCAGTGTTACATTACGTAAAATACTGACTCGTGATTAATTGGATTGAAGGTAGGAGCATTAAGTACCACATAGACAATCAGATGAGGTGTTTGAGTTGTTATTTGAAGTTTAACTTTGTAAAATGCAATTTTTTTTAGGTGGAGGGTGCTTTTGGGGAGTTTCTTTTCCGAGAAATTAGTGCAGCTGGTGGTGCCATCACCATTACATGTCTCATGGTTTGTCCTTAACTGTACCCAAGTTTCTACAGACATGCACAAATTTTTTAACTCCAAATATTTCCTGGATTGTTCCCTTGCATTTTGAAACATTTCTTGGTTTTGCATACAATGGCTTTTGATCTCTTCATATGATGCAGGTGGCAAACCTTGTTGGGTATGTAATTGGGCCATCAGGCTTTAACTGGCTGTTTGCACAATTTCTTTCAAGACAAGGTATTATAAGCTCCTCCTGCCTTCTATGCGAATTTAGAAATTTCGCTTTTTTTTTTGGTACATTAGAGTGCCAAACCCTGGGCATTCATGAGGTTCAAGGCTTGGTTGTCAGCATTTAACCTCTTAACTGCTAGTCTAAAAATTATTTTCCTGTCTATTTTCTTGACAAGCAACTGCATAATTGATGCAATGTTCAATCTTACAGGATTGCCAGTAATGGGTGGTATGTTTATAACGTTTTACGTTGGGACAAAGGTAAATGCCATGAAATCTCTCAAGTCTTCTATTTAACTTGGAAAGCTTTTAGTCTTGGAGATCTGGTGGGAGTTAATTCTTCATCTGAAACCTGATTATTTTGCAGCTTATGTTCCACATTGATGATGCCAAGCAAAGGAAGCACTAAATTAAGGGCGTACGAAGTTGTTTTACTCCTCTAAGCAAAGGAAGCACTGAATTAAGAGCCTACGGAGGTCCTTTTACTCGGTCATGCAGCTGAATGCCGATTGGCAGATCACATGTACACTTCGTTGAGGGTTGAGGAAGAGAAAGTCGTGGCTACAGGAGTAGGGTAAACCACCATATAAGATATGATTGTAACCTTTTTGACTGATTGAGTCTCCAATTCTACTTGTTAGTGCTCGGATCTTGCTCCGGGATCAAATATGGAACTTCAGTTTTCCAATTTGACAAGAATACTTTTTTTGATCTATGGCGATCCTGAGAGTTGCTTAGTTGGCAGCATGCTTTCGTGATCTTGGCTCGGTTTATAGGAGCTAGATTGTTGAATATAAAGCAGTTTACGCAAGGGGGGGAAACGTGTTCTAATATACATGTACTTTCTTGTGAGACCATTTCAATTTTATAACACATGCCGAAAGCAAAGGTTTTCAGATTAAATGGTCGTAAGACCCATGAATCTGCCCAAGAACTATCCAGACGAGGAAGGGGGGGGAAATAAAAATTCATAGATCCATAGTTACAAAACTGCCAATCATTCTCGGAAAAATTTGGAATTGCATGCGTCCTGCTAGAAACAAGATGTTCTCTGATGTGAAGACCAGTAACCTGATAACAAACAAGAAATGTAAAGCTGTCAGGAGACTTTCGAGGCACAGATGCGTGCCCGCGCATGCACAGCTTAATCTTATAGATCTTTCATATTCTGTCACCCAGACAAGACGACTTCTGTTCTACTTACTGCAGAGAGGCAAAATCTGGTTTTATGTGATGAGGGCAGTGTAAAAGCAATAGTTCATGCATGACTACTGAGAGGAGAAAATATTCATTTGGTGCTAGCTGCCTCAAAATCACCTTATCTTGATAAAAACATAGCTATATACACTGCCCTCAACACATGTACCGAATGCAAGACAAAATCAACAGGAAGATTTTTCCACGTGTGTTTACCTGATTAGAACGTCAAATGCGGTCAAATCCATCTAATATGGATTTAATTATGCCAACCGATTACTTCTTTTTACCACTACCACCCTTTGATTTTTTAGCGCTAATTTCTTTACTGGTCTTCTCGGCTTCCTGTCAGAAGCATGACAAATAACAAGCATTACTGAATGACTTGCTGCAATTATCTATACTTCACTTAATGAATCAGGGGTAAGACTTGGAGAGACCTTTTAAAAAAAATATCAATAAAACATCAGTTTGAAACACTGTAGCACCAAGTCATATCTACACTAAGCAATGAAAATTGACAAGGTGATAGAGATACAAAGAAACTAAGGCAATTAATTCTCGGGAAAAAAAACAAAGAAAGAAAAAAACTGAGATTTTGTTACCAATCATTTAAAAAAAAACATATATCACGTCTAGCCTGTGATTTCATGCATCATCTTAGCATTTATATGTCTGGAATAATTGTGAACAAAAAACAAAAACTCAACAGCAGCAATTCACTTCTCTCCTAGGAGTAATTGCAAGAAATGGTAACTGACACCACGATGAACTCAGTAGGAAAAAAAAAATGTGAATGTAGATGGGCTCTAAAGGTTCACCAGGGTTTTCAGCTTCAAGCGCTGAAGCAGACACCTCTGGGTGATGTTGTGGAGTGCTTCGAAAACAGATTCAGTGTCAGCATGCTAAGACTGCCAATGGTCTTGGGCACAGAAGTACTACTACAGACTTGCAGAGAGAGCATTTTAAGCTTGATTGCTGGTTTAGGAGGACGAAGAACACACTTAGTACCCTGTCACCCAGTGCATCAAGAAATTATGGTACCAATCAGGTTTAAACTGGCAATGGAATAACAAGCATGGGAGAAGGGTCATTGTTTTATGGAAATCAGGTTTAAATTAGTGGTTGTTGCTACCAAAACATATGGCTGCTACACCTACAAAATACTTAACCGTCTACAAGGTGACAACCCAATCGTTGAAACAGGAAATTTCAACCTAGAGGATCCAGGCCCGAATTCCAAGATGATGGGTGGGTTTTTTGGCGGTGGAGGCCCATCCATCATTGTGCAGCCTAAGGCTAAGTGGGTCTCTCCATAAACCAAAACCAACAATACAGAAACAAATTAGCTAAGATAAAGTAGCTTTCCTGGTATTGTCATTACTGGCGAGAAATGTATCCAAATTCTG
>Ga0307515_10019360_pt1 | contig 12261 bp, 9 predicted proteins | sample 17_EM_MG_FD_194513 | JGI IMG/M metagenome (GOLD analysis project Ga0307515, IMG submission 194513) | Populus trichocarpa ectomycorrhiza microbial communities from riparian zone in the Pacific Northwest, United States - 17_EM | ecosystem: Host-associated > Plants > Roots > Unclassified | place...
AGTGTGGTTGCGGGTGCTTTTTAAATAACTTTTCGTGTCAAAATACATGCCAATGATGTTTTTTTATTTTTTAAAAATCATTTTTGACATCAGCACATCAAAACGATCCAAAACGTACAAATCATATTAAATTTTAGCAAAAAAAAAAAATTTCAAATTTTTTGGGAACGCAGGTTGAACCGCGTTCCCAAACGTTCCCTAATTGGTCAGAGTTGAAGTTTTATGAACATCCTAGCAACAAAAATCTATAATAATGCACAGTTATTCTTCGAAGCATTCACCCTCACCCAGACGACTTTCAACAAGGGAAGGAGTGGGAACAGAAGTGGCTTACGCTATCTCCACATCTTGCCGAATCAATCTCACTTGACTGGAGGAGCTCTATAATATGCTGGAACAGTTGCAGGGAAGAACATCTGTCTAACTCCTTCTGCCCTAATGATGGGGAAGATGATTCCTGATGCACCCTGCCAAAAAGGGACTTGATCTTTCAGTGTTCAGGAAGAAAAATGTGCATGAAAGTGGGATATTAATCTTGGTAAATAGACTGAAATGGCAATGGAAAGCCCATAGAGAGGGAGGGGTAGATACGCACTGAAATCAATCTAGCTCCAATCCAGATGCGTTTAGGTGAAGGGAATGGCAGTAACAAACGCCCAACCCCGTATATAGCAACCGCAAAGAAGTGGGCAACCAAGCTCAACGGACGGGGGTTTAAGCCTGAGAGCAAAGACACGGGTCCTGCTGAAAAAACGCCTCCAAGACTTAAATAATCAAAGCACGCCTGACGCATTTCCTTCATTGCTTGATCAGGTGAAGCACAAAAAACCTTGTAGAGGGCACCTGCCAGTGTATTGATTGTGGATGCTACAGGCTGCAAAAACATGGGATAAATCTGAGTTTAACTGCAGTACTATGAAGGCATCATCTTCATCATAAAAAATGCTCTGCTAAAAGCTGTCTCTAACTCCAAGTTCGGAGACAGTGTGTTGACTTTTAGATTAAATCCTAGTATCATTCAAAAGGTATTCCAACATCTACAAAACCAGCAAGTGAACAGAAAAAAAACAGACAAGCATAACACCAGATATACAAATCACCTTGCGCAAGGTGTAGAAAGATTCAAGATATTTGCAGAGTGTAGGTGCATCATTAAGGTTGCACAAAGGCCTGAGAAGATTCCGTAAAACAACAATGTCAGACAATGCAACAGTCATTCCTCCCCCGGTAAGAGGATGACGCATGTTGAATGCATCACCCATCAACAATGCACCAGGAGTAGGATAAGGAGCAGCTGGCATGCTTCTGTTTGGCATTGTCCTTATATTTCCTTTATCAACAGCAGCTAGAAAGGCATCATAAACTTCTGGGGGAAGCTGCCAACAGAAATGTCAGAAAGTCAGCTGAAGAAATCACCACGCCAAACATAAATAGGGATTAGTAAAGGCCAAACAAGCAGCTGAGGATGCATGGAAGATTACTATATACCTGAGGTGCCACCACAGTCTTCAAATATTTTGCCATTTCACCACTTGAAATGGAAGGAACCTTCTGACCAGGTACATCAACCAGACAGCGGACCTCGGTACTGCTAATAGGATACATCAAAATCGGAGACGGATCCCCTAAGATAACATGAGCATGATTTGCACATGGAAGCTGGCAATTCTCCAGGACCATGCCAACAAAACAAGAGGGCACATCCACCTGCACAAGATAATTTGACATGCATTTTAATTTTCTAGAAAGAACTTCATTTTGTAATAAGCAAGTGGCGAGACAATTTCTATGGGATTGGTCGTCTTAGACTTGATATTAGAATTGCTACACTGCTACTATCCAACAAATATCAAAGGTTCTAACCTTAGGGTTGCAAAGGGAGCGGCGCAGGTTTGAGAAACAGCCATCACAAACAATTGTCAGAGGTGCAAATGCCTTCAGCTCTTGCCCATCTTTTGTTTTGTACTGCACGCCTCTAATAGTCCCTTTATCTTCAAGTAGAGATATGACAGTTCCTTGCTCCAATTGTACACTAGTAAAATCGAAAACAAAAATATAACTACCAATGAACATAAAGAGATGCTTCTAGATACTATGATGGCATGTTAAACTGGCATAAAATATATTATCAAGAGCAGTGTCCAAGAATTACAACATGCGCACAGCAGACAATCAGATGACCATGGACACTCACTGCGTACCTGAGGATGTCAACCATCTTAAAAATGTGCAGGTACAATGAAAAGAATAATACACAAACACTTAGAAACCATTTTCTTGAATCATTTTAAGAACCATTTAAATTTTCAAAGGACATAGCCACATGCATAGATTTACAATGGAAGAAAAGACATACTTGGGGAGGGACGCAGCTTTGTCCCGCATTCTCTGTATGAAACGCCCATTGTGAAAGCTCCTTCCAGCTACATTTGAGTGGAACTTTTCCAAAGGATAAGAGAGTCGAGTATGTTTTCCATCCTTGAAAAGTGCATAACCAAACACCCTCTGAGCATCAATTTTCTCCACACAATCTGCAGCGAGAAACAAGATAGGGGTTCTATTAGCAACTAAGTTCTCCCATTATTGAGTGGCCACAAATGACATCGATTAATACAAACTTGGGGCATTACAAAATTTAGCAGGTAGTAGCAGAATTCATAGTCACACACCTTCAAGTCCCAATTCAATTAACTTAAGGTAACCCCCTGGCTGTAGAAATTCACCCACAATCCTATCAGGCTCAGTCAAGTCTCTTTCAATGACATGCACTTGACGTCCATCCTGCATTTTAAGATATACATTGGATTTTCTATTGAAATGACTTGCAGTCAAGATATATATATTCCTTCTAAAAGAAACGATCCCATGTAAATTCAATTCAATATGAGAGTCTGCCAAATCATGATGCAAACTAATCGGGATAACAGAGGCAAAAGAAACAAAATACAGTAGGCCCTCGGTTTTAATAACTTTATAGCACAATTTCTATAATTATTACAGAATATTACCAGTAGCAATGTATTAGAATCATGAACATGATTTAAATCCTTATGAATAAATAGAGATCAACTAAAATATAGAAAGATAATTTTCATTTCTAGACCCACAATTTGGGGGTGGTAACAACATGAATTTCATTTGTGCAGTCAATTTCTCATTCCACTAGCTAATAATTAGAAGGAAACAAAAATATAGCATCTAACAACTAATTAATTGAAAGATGACAGATCCTCTGATTATCAGAACAAGTTCATACACACCCGCTTGGCCTCCCGAAGGCCAGTTATCACATAATTATACACTTTGATCCATAAGACAGAACATAAAAGACAGGTCATCTCTCCAAGTTGGTATGGTCCCCGCTTTAATTCATCTTATTATCAATTCTCAACCAACTCTATGAAAGTTCAAAAATAATAATAATAATAATAACAACAGCTACTTATTCATCTTGGTAAAGCACGCGTTTAACGAAGATGCCTTACTTTCACAAGTCTGCAAATATATATGTTTTACTTTTATCTATGTGTTTAATGGAAATATGAAGGGCTGGCCTCCATTAAAAAAAAAAGTGTAAAATCTAAAGAACATAGATTGTATAAATTCAAAAATAAACACATAAGAATCATCAAATCCTGTACGCGGCATTCTGTGTCGTATAATTCAATAAATTAATCAATTCTTCCCCTCGGCCCTCAAAAACTCTTCATTCAATTAGAAAGATTTATTGATCATTTGAGGTGCGTTTTCTTTTTCATTTTTTTTTCTTTTATATAAAATTAGCCAAATAAACAATAAAAAAACCAAGAGTTTGGAATAATCGATTATCCAACGAAAAATAAAATAAAAGTTCGTTTTTCTCCGTTTGATTGCCGAGAAGATGCAGCAAAAGAAAAGAAAATACCTTGCCAAGAGTATGAGCGAGAGCGGCGCCAGCAACACCGGCGCCGACAATGATAACGTCGACATCGGAAACATTACTGGATCTGCATTCTCCACTGGTGGTGGCTATGCTATTAACGGACTCGCTTCTCGCCTCCAACAAATCCTTATTAGCTCTCTGTTCCTTTTTCTTGGTTACCAAATAATAGATAGCAGAGAGACCAAACAGAGTAGCTAAGATCCATCCTGGCATGCACTGATCCGCCATTATTTTTTAAATGCAAAAACGATCAATTAAAGAATGGGAACGACGACGTTAGAGAAGGAAAGATTTCTTTGTCTTGCGCTCTCGTTTAATCCTCTGAAAAAATAAAAATTTGGGAAGGTGGAGGGAGCTTTGCCGGCAATGCCTGTGTATGTGCGTTGTACAGCGAGGCCAGGGGTTCACAGGAACCTTCACGAAGGGATGTATCATTTTATAGGCCATAGGGCCATCACTGCTTAAACGTGGACTTGACGCTAGCGTGCGCCGCGTGGGTGACTTGGTTAAGATGATGCGCCTTTGACCGGTCATTTATTGGTTTTTTCCCCCCAAAAATTGAATATATGACAAACTAGGTGATGACTATGGTTATGAATTTATGAGTATTATCCTATTTGTTTTTGTGTTTTTTTAAGTATTTTTAAAATAATTTAAAATTTTTTTAAAAATTAATTTTTTTATATATTTTTAAATCATTTTGATGTGCTGATATCAAAAATAATTTTAAAAAAATAAAAAAATATATTATTTTAATACATTTCCCAATGAAAAACACTTTGAAAAGCAACCGCAATCACATTCTCAAACACGTTAATGATTATGATTTTAGATAAATAATTATGGAATTTTCTCTCTCAAGATGAGCATGATTAAGTATATAATTGTGATTTTAGATAAATGATTATGGATTTTTCTCTCTTAGGATGACCATGATTATGGATTTTATATAGCTATAATTCTAACTATTTAATCATCGACTATTCGTATGAAAATTTAACAAATTTGAATAATAGCATATCAATCCAAATATTAAAATTAAAAAATATATTTATAATAAAAATCAAATAGATTTTACACATAAAAATATCTCAAATTATCCATTTATAATAATAATAACAACTACTACTACTGTGTTACAAAATAAATCATGATAAAAGTTTAAAAATAAATATTCTTAAAACATAAAATGAATTACTCATTAAAAAAAATATAAAAAAATATTATTATTTTAGGAATCATTAATTATATATTAATTTAAGTTGTGTTTCGATTTAATTCTCAATCATTCAACAGGTGTCTACTTTGGTGTCGATGACTCTTTTTTTTCTTTCTCTCCCTCTCCTCGATTTTTATGGCTCTTTAAATTTTGAAAGCAACTTTTCAATTTGTTTTTCCTTCAAATTTGGTCTGTGTTCCTTTTATTACTATTTATTTTATTAGGAATAATTTATGAAATTAAAATTGCTTTTTAATTTCATTCCCTTTAATTCTCTTATCTATCAGATTTGGTCTCTATTATTTTTTATTGTTATTTACTTTATTTGAGATGGTTTTTAAGATTGAATATTTTTTATACAATTTCATCCTACTTTTTTATTGTTATTTTTTTACCTTGAATTTATTTTTAAATTGATTTTTTTTCTTTGGTTTTTTTCTTCAATATTAAATTGGTTGGGTATTAAGTTTCTTGATCGAGCTCAAGTGTAGGACTTAATAGATTACAAGTTTGAGAGATTAACTCAGGTTCATGAGGTTCACCTGGTTTGCTTGTTTTTCTTTTTCTTCTTTTAAACATTTGTTTTTTCAATTTCATCGTCCAACATTTATTTAACTGGATGTCAAACTTCATTTTTTTTAAATTCTTTTTCTATGATATTTTCAATAATTTTAAAAATAACATGGGTTATCTTGAGTTTTTTTCTTTATTAAATTTAGCTTTTTGGAAAAAAAAATATTTGAATTAAATTAAACAAATTGATTAAATATAGGCATGAGATGTTTGCTTCATAGTATTTTATTTGGTTTGCTTTCAAAGTTACTGCTCTGACAACATATGTAGCCTCTTTCAATGTATTCGTGTAGCCTTTCGCAGCAACGCTAGAGCCGTCTTTGTTAGCACTTTTTGGTCATGAGATGTTATCCATAGTGGAGCGACAATAAATCTCCAATAAGCTTTTTTTTTTTTCATTCCAGGTATAGTATTGACAAATTTTTTTATTGTTAATTATTGCCAATTTCTTTTATTTGCTTTGTTTGTTGTTAAAACTGAGTTATTGAACTACATAAATCTTAGTTTTTTTTAATTATTTAAAAATACTTGTGTCGCTTGAATATCTTTTTTATTTTTAAAAAACATTAGCCCAGAATGCAAGATAACTTGGGGCATCTATATGCGTTGTATGGCGAGACAAGGTATTCACAAGAACCTTCAGGAAGGGATGCATCATTTTATAGGTCGTAGCAACCATCTTAGCTTAAACATGGACTTGATGCTAGTGTGCGCCGCATGAGTGACTTGGTTAAGACGATGCGCCTTTGACCAGTCATTTATTGGTTTTTTTCCCCTAGAGAATTGAATGTTTGACAAACTGGGTGATGATTATGGTTTTGAATGAGTTAGAATGGATTTTTATCTCTCAAGATGACCATGGTTAAGTATATGATTACGATTTTAGATAAATAATTATGGATTTTTCTCGGTTAAGCATATGATTACGATTTTATATAAATGATTATGGATTTTGTATAGCTATAATCCTAACCATCTAATTATCAGCCACTTGTATTTTTAAAGAAATCTAAATGAACATACAAATTTAACAAATCTGAATAATAACATATCAATCCAAATATTAAAATTAAAAAATATATTTATAACAACAATCAAATAGATTTTACACATTAAAATATCTCAAACTATCCATTTATAATAATAATAATAATAATAATAATAATTGTGTAAGAAAATAAACCATGATAAACGTAAAGCATAAAATGAATTACTCATAAAACAAAATATAAAAATAAATATTATTATTTTAGGAATTATTAATTATATATTAATTTAAGTTGTACTTTGATTTACTTCTCAATCATTCAATCGATAAGTATAGTATGACCAATAGATCTCTTTGTTTTGTCAAAGATTAATTAATTGGAAAGATACCATGTTGACATGACTAGATCAATGTTATACATTTTAAAGTGTCAATCAACACTTGAAGTTTAAGTTTTTAGACTATTCTTAAACTTAAACTCATTGATATTCATAAAATGCAAGTAACCAAACATAAATACTTCAATCAATTTCTTTCTTAATACATTAATCTTCTTTCTTTAATTCTGGTTATTGTACATATGTTTGCATTAGATTGTTTTCTTTATGTAACAATTTCTTTAATTATATTTGTATTATAATGGTGGCGGCATTGATGCTTGTTATTACATCTTAACACCAATGATTCTAAATTAAGTGAAAGGTAACAAATATGATTAATTATATTAACTTATAAATTAATTAAAGCATGGATTACATGAATATAATCACCTATAAATAGATAATGAAGCTAAGGTTGTTAAAAAGAGATAATAACTATAATTAAAATGTTTAATGTTTTGGAAACTTTACAAGCCAAAGAAAGGTGTTAGTGTGACACTCTAGACTCTCTCATTTATACAAGGGCTAAACCACATATGATTAGACTATCGTATCTTAAAAGGTTAAATCATAGAGTGTTTGCTACACTAATTATACATAATATTCTTGCATATTGTCAAAGACTTAAATCTTCTTAAAATAACATGTTTTTATGCCTTATGATGTACTACATTGATTAACTTTGATAATATGTTAAGATATTTTAAGTTCCTGTAACAACACTAACAATTTAAAGAATATTCAAATAAAAAAAATTCTAGTATTTTTCATTGTTATGAAATGTACAATATGATTGGAAAATTTAGGGTTGTTATAACTGGTATCAAAGCATTGGCTTTGGTCCAACAAACTAAAAAATGATAATGATGGATATTAAATTGTTTCATGATGGTTCATACCAGACAAGAAACCAAGACATCTCCGATACGGAGAAGGGATCAAAGTGTTAATATTGGTAAAGATCAAATGGGAGATCCTTTTAACAGATATTACTTCATGCATGCCTTTAGTGTCTGTACAATCAGGGCATAGAGAGTCAGCATGACTCGAGGTTGATCTTATATTATTACAGATAAAGATATTATAGCCTAAGGTAGCATTCAAAGAGGGGCAAGCAATTAGGCCCCCACCTATAAGAGTACATTTACCCTCCATTGATCTTGTTTATCTTGAGGAGATTGTAAGAGCAATAGTAGCTGGAATGTCAAGGGCGACAAGTACAACTCAGGGAGACAATGTTTATACTCTAGTACGTTAAGGAAAAGTATAAGAAAGATAGGGTGTGCGTCTTTTTTAAAAGAAGAGGATGCTGAGATAGCTGAACACTGGTACAAAAGATAGAGAAGCCCCTTAATCAGATTTCAGTGCTGGAAAAGGTGTAAGTATATTATGCTACTTAGTTACTCTTAGACAGTGCCTAATCCTAGTAGGACATGGTGCGAGAGAGGAGATCTAGAGAGGTACCCACTTGGAGGGACTATAAAGTAGAATTTGAAAATAAATACTACTCTAGACAACATCGTAAAACTAAAGAGCAAGAGTTTTTGGCCTTAAGACAGGGCAATATGATTGTACTAGAGTATAAGAGGTGGTTTTAGGACCTCTATATGTTTTCTTCTACATTCCTACCTACCAAGCAACACAAGATAGAAAGGCTACGAGATGAACTTAGGTAGGATTTGAAGAGTGGGTTAATTGCTTTGTAGTTCAGGATTGTGAGAGAATTGATTGAGGCTGCCCAGTCCTTTAAGACAGTAATAGATGAGGATCAATAGGGGATGGCTGAACAAGGGCAGTCGAGAGTTGGAAAAAGGGAAAAACATGTATTTTTTCTTAGTAGACCTCCCCCTCTAAATAAAGGAAATAGTGGATAGTTTGGTCAACTCAAGAAGAAAGGATGGGACTTTAGCTCAAGAGAAGCATCAGGTGGATCCTTTTAGGGTATTAGTAGGGTATCAGTCGGGGACAATCACGCTCGAGAGTCAGTTCAGTAGAAGGATATACAAAGTAGAGGATGCCTACCTATCTATTGTGGATGATATAATTAAAGGCATCTTAGGGATTACTTAGTCGCTCTAGATAGATGTTTTATTTGCCTACATGAAAGGCATAGATGGAAAGAGTGCAAACAGTTAGATATCAAATGTTATTTCTACGGGGAGACAGGGAACTTTAAGAGGAAATGTTCATTTAAGGCCATAATGAAAACTTAGGGATACAGACTCATAGTACAAAGTCAGTAGTATTTTATGACTGTTAATAGATCGAGGAGTCTCATTCAGTCTAAGACCAGTGCCAGTAAGGACAGATTTAGGGTAAAGAAATAGTGGACCCATAAGAGAGTATTTAAGGTTGAATAAATTTATATAAAAATAAAATTGGATGATTATAAAGAATGAATGAAGATATTGTTTAGATAAAAAGTTGATTATTTACTTTACGCATTGAATGAGATATTAACTTGTGACTTAGTGAAATTATTGACTTTGTTACAGATAACTCACAGGCTCGTCAGGAGTAATCTTCGGTTGTTGCTTTTCTATAGATTTAGGAAATTGTGGATTATTAGTTGTAATATCAAACTTGTGGATTGTAATTTTGGATACTCTAGTTTGAAATATAATTTATATATCTTTAGATTAAACTAACAATTACAATCGATTAATTAAGGTGATATAATGTATTTATTGTTTAAAACCTAATAACGATAATGTTTTGCATGATTATCATATTTGTCATTGTAATTTGAGTAGTAACTATATTTATATACTTAATTAGGGTTTGTTGATATGGAGTTTATTGTAAATGTTTTGATATTTTAATTATTATAATGAATATGAAATTAATAAATGTCTTAGTGACATGAATTGATGAAAATGAATTATGAAATGATGGATATGAGGAGATGAGACCCAAAATGATTGGTTTATAAGTGGGGTGATGAGTTTATGGTGTTTGTGATTATGAAGTGTTATTATATATGATAAGATTTTGGTGTCGACATTTAGGATAATCCCAATACAAAAGAGATTTTGCAGAAATTTTGATAAAATCTTAATGAGTTACAAATATGGATACCTTTAGATTGATCCAGTTGACTAATTAAACTGCCAGATAAATCGATTGATCATTTCATTGATCAGTTAAAAAGAATTTACACTATTTTTAGATTTATTATAAAGGAATGTGTACCTTATATGTTGGGGATGTTACATTTTGATATCAAATTAGGTTTGTGATTTAGTAGACTTATAAATACGAGTGATGAGAAAAGTCATGGTAAAGAAATGTCAATGCTAATGATAGCATGATGATGATAATTATAAAAGTATCGAGTGGTTTAATTAGGTTAAGTCAACCTCGACTAAATGGTTATTGATGTGGTTATTTTGATCAGAATGATAATTGGAAATGGTTACTAAAAATAGAGTAAATTATATGTAAGAACTAAAGCAAAATGATTCAATTTAAGTTTTAGACAATGATGTTTTATATAAATCATTTGAAAGAAATAATAATAATAGTATTAGTTTGATGAATATAAACTATCATTACTCAAATCAAAATATCATTTAACTGTAAAATATTTCTAGCATATCATGCAATGAATAAAGTCATAAACTTAATTTTTTATGTTTTTTTAATACTTAAGTCATTAATGTAAAACATAAACATAAATATATATGTAGACAACATTAATCATATATTTTGTTATCAACAAAATCATAAAGATTGGTGTGCATCCAGACTCATAAAGAGTGTTTTCTACACTAACCAACCTATATTTGTATTTTTATATAAAGAGACATAGTTTAATACTAATGATCTTGAAAAATCTCTTCATAATGGTGTTATTTTTTTGTTGCAAGCATATGGAGATGTGTTCTTTAATAATGTTCCTTGTGATTTACTACCTATTAGAAGAATAAAACATCAAATTGATTTTGTGCCTAGAGATATAAAATCCAGAGGAGATAAAAGATCCTTAAAGGCAAGTTGATAAGCTACTGAATAAATGGTACTTAAGGGAGAGCATGAGTTCATATGTAGTTTCAATACTACTTGTGTTTAAGAAAGATGGGTTTTAGAGGATTTGTACTGATTACAGGGTTGCCAACAATATTATAATAAAATATAGACATTCAATTTATAGGCTAGATGACATGTTAGATGAGTTACATGGATCATATATCTTTATAAATATTAAATTAAAAAACAATTATCATTAAATTAGGATAAAAGAAAGAGATGAATGAAAATTATCTTTAAGATTAGATATGGACTATATGAGTAGTTGTTTATGCGATTTGATCTCACTAATGCACCAAATACATTTATAAGATTAATGAATCATGTATTGAGTGCATTTATAAGAAGATTTGTTGTAGTCTATTTTGATAATATCTTCATGTACAATGAAATGTTAGAGGAGTATATTAACCATTTAAGTTTTGTGCTTGATGTTTTGAGGAATAAAAAACTATATACCAACTTAGAGAATTATACTTTTTGCATGGATAAAGTTATTTTTCTTGGCTACGTTGTTAGTACAAAAGATATAGAGATGGATGAAAACAAGGTGAAGGCTATCAAAGAATGGCCACCGCCTAAGTCAATTATTGAGGTAAGGAGTTTTCATGGTTTTTTTAGTTTTTATAGGTAATTTGTTAAAGATTTTTATACACTAGTTGCACTACTCACTGATTTTTTAAAGAAATCTATTGATTTTAAATAGGGTAGTGAACAAGAGCACGTATTCAATTTGATTAAAGAAATGTTATGTTTTATGTATTTATTAGCATTGCCTAACTTATTTTAAGAGCATTTAAGATTAAGTGATATATCAGAAATAGGTATTAGAGTTGAGAAGCGACCAATAACCTATTTTAGTGGAAAGCTAAATATGGCAGCGTTGAAGCACCTAACTTATGACAAGAAGCTTTACATGTTAGTTATAACTTTGGAGACTTAACAACATAGTTATGGTTGAAAGAGTTTGTTATCCATACAAATCATGAATCATTGAAGCACTTGAAAAGACAAGTTCAGTTGAATAGAAAACATGCTCAATTGGTGGAGTTCATTAAGACCTTTTCATGTCATTAAGTAAAAGCAAGGTAAAGATGATATTGTGGTTGATGCTCTATCTAGAAGTCTTGATGTAAATAAAAAGGTTGAA
>Ga0307515_10019361_pt1 | contig 12260 bp, 7 predicted proteins | sample 17_EM_MG_FD_194513 | JGI IMG/M metagenome (GOLD analysis project Ga0307515, IMG submission 194513) | Populus trichocarpa ectomycorrhiza microbial communities from riparian zone in the Pacific Northwest, United States - 17_EM | ecosystem: Host-associated > Plants > Roots > Unclassified | place...
AGATTCCCCGGAGATCAAATGTAGGTATTTGATTCCCTTCTCCAAAGATCGCATCGCTTCCCTTCTCTCAAGTGAGCACTTGGGACTGAGCTAATTCCTAAATTTTCCAGCTTGGGCTGTCGATGAATGTCGTATCTAGTAGGCTTGGAGTCTCCACATACTAACCAGCGTGATAGACGCCATTGATCTTCGTCGGGCATAGCATGGGAGGTTTGGTGATCAAGAAAGCTTTCATCCTCGCAAACCAACTTCATGAATATGAATCTGTTGCTCGCCGAGTTCGCTCGATCTTCTTCCTCGCCACTCCACATCGAGGAGCGGATTTGGCCACCACTCTATCGAAGCTACTTGCTGTCTCTTCTGGAGCCAGACCATTTGTGCAAGACTTGCACCCCAAGTCGCTGGCCACGCAAACGATCAACGACGAGTTTCCGCGGTACTGTCAGCAATTGCAGCTATTCTCCTTCTACGAGACACTTCCGATGTACTATGGTCCTGGAAGAGGTATAATCGTAGAGAAGGACCTAGCTGTCTTGGGATACGCCAACGAACGGAATGAATTACTGAATGCCAATCACCGCAATGTATGCAGGTACGCTGACCCAACGGATCCCAATTACTCAATCATTCGCAACGCTCTAGCGTCAACAATTGCAAACTTTCGAGACCTCGATTCCAATCCTCAACAATTCAGCCATGATGACGAACATCATGAATAACAAAGACTACTCAGTCATCTCCTTGGCGTCCCCGAGACATTAGCAGATGATTTCATGACTTTTAACTCCCAAAGAATTGGAGAGTCTTGCAAGTGGCTGATTGAAAAGGAGACCTTCACCGCGTGGCAGAACTCAAACACTTCACAGCTATACTGGATCAGTGCAAAACCGGCTGCTGGAAAGTCTGTGCTGTCGGGCTATGTAGTGAAACACTTGAAGGATTCTGCCCTTGACTGCATGTTCTATTTCTTTGCGGACAATGACAATCTCCAATCAAGTACCAGCCTGTTCTTGAGGTCAATGGCATCGCAGATGGCGTCAGTACATCCACAACTTCTTCAAACTGTGGTTCAGATTTGCACTAGAGAAGAGCAAGTCTGTCAGATGGATGCGCGAACTATATGGAATAAATTATTTCTTGAGGGCATTCTCAAAGTGGAGCTTGAACGACGGCAATACTGGGTACTTGATGCTTTGGATCAATGCCAAGGTGATAGTGACTTGATCCCATTTCTGCTGAAAATCACCGATATGGCCAACATTAACATACTTGTTACTTCAAGGAACGACTTCGAGACTTCGAGCCCCTTCGAGATTTGCAGGTCCAACGTCATCACAGAAGAAATCTTGCCAGAGGATACTGAATTTGACATCTCGTTGTATTTAGAGGCGAACATGAAAAATCTTCTCCGTTTTGACGAGGAAGCACGGCGGAGGACTGCTGGTACGATACTCAAGAAAGCTGCTGGTTGCTTTCTATGGGCGAAGTTGATTCTGAAGGAGCTCCAAAAGGTCCACATGTCCACTGAGATCAGAGAATTCCTCGAAGAACTTCCGTGTGGTATAGATGGACTCTACTTACACTTACTGGATTCCATGACTCGCGCCAAGTATGGCAAGCCTCTTGCAAAAGCTATTCTCACTTGGGCTGTCTGCTGCGTGCGGCCGCTAAGAACGGATGAGCTTTCTATTGCCCTTCAGATGGATGTCAAGGATACAATAGGCAGCGTCGAGGATATCGTTGCAACCTGTGGCCACTTCCTCTCTATCGACAAGCAGTCCCGCGTTCAGATGATACATCCAACAGCGCGAGACTTTTTTCTGAGATCAAATATCACTTCCGAATTCGCGATTGACAAGAAATTTGGGCATAAGAAACTCGCTATGACTTGCTTGCAATACCTCAGTGGTGATGAGATGCAACCTCCGCGACATCAAAGACTGAGCATGGTAGTTGTAGTTCCAAAGCGTAGTTCATTCGTCGCTTATGCCTGCAATTGCCTACACGAGCATATCAATCATGCATCATCCACGGATGATGATCTGCTGATGGAGTTGGCAAACTTTCTGTCGTCTTCCAACGTTCTATCTTGGATCGAGTATCTTGCCCAGAACTCAGATCTGAACAGAGTGGTCCAGACTGGGAAAGCCCTCAAGAACTTCCTTCAAAGGCGTCGAAAACATATGTTCACCTTCGGTCCGGAGGTTGCTATTATAGATTCATGGGGTACGGATCTAATTCGCCTGGTGGGGAAATTTGGCAAGACCCTTTTGAGTTTCCCATCGTCCATCTTTCACGCCATCCCTCCTTTTTGCCCCGTTGAATCCGCGCCCTATCAACAATTTGGATCCCAGGCCCATGGAATCTCGGTTATTGGGCAGTCCAATACAACCTGGGATGAATGTCTTTCAACAATCTTCCATCGGCAGCAGCAGCTGTCTGTACTCACATGCTCCGGGGAATACTTTGCCGTCGGAGCCTCCTGTGGCAGTATCACTGTATATAACAATACGGACTGCCAAGAGATCCAAGCTCTAGAACATGGGGAATATATCACAGTCTTAAGATTTAGTGAAGGAGGCCAGAAATTAGCCTCAGCCGGAGCAGTTTTCATCAAGATCTGGGATGTCTCAAACTGGAAGCAACTATGGACATTCAACATTCAGGCACAGTGTATATTTCTCGTTTTCATGGATAATGACAGAATATTACTTGGTGCACTAAAGAACAACGAAGTGAAGAATTGGAATGTCGATATTGGAATCCCGAGGAATTCAGAAAATTGGACACAAGACCTCGACGCACAGCGTGTTCATGGATTTCGCCGCCCAACAGCTACTGCATTCTGCATGAACGACAAGCTGCTTGCAATTGTATACAGAGGCCAAGACCTGTTGCTCCGGGACCTGGAAAAAGACGCTTTCTACGACACATTTGCAAGGAAAGCACCAGATGGGCGTCCGCTCGTGAACACCACAATCAATGCTCTTGCATTCAGCTGTGCACCTGACACTCACTTGCTCGCTGTATCTTACTGGGATGGCGACTTGATTCTTCTTGACACATCAGACATGTCAGTCAAGGAGACAACCATGGGAAGTGCTTATATCCTCGTGTCATCTCCTGACGGACGAACGCTGGCAACAGCTGGAAACCAAGGAGATGTTCAGCTCTTCGACTTCGAATCCCTAAAGCTGTTGTATAGGATCAGCTTGGATGGTTATTACATCAAGGCTATAGCTTTCAGTGCCGACAGTCGTCGCCTTCTCGATATCAGGGGTTCTCAGTGCCAAATTTGGGACCCCATGGCTTTGGCTAGACAAGATATAGACGACGGAAGCAGTGACACAGTTTCCGTGTCCACAGCCCCGCAGAAGATTAGAGAGATGGGCCCCAGTGACATTGTTTTGATCACGGCATTGGCTTACCACGACAATGGGGACAAATTCTTCTGTGGCAAGGAAGATGGCTCTGTGTGGTTGTATGACAGTAACACCGGGCAGGAAGTTGAGAAGCTTTATGGTCTTCCTGGGGGTGTGCCCATCATGTCGCTCCATTACAATAAGACCTACCTCAGTAGTACCGACTCCTCTAGTCGTGTGACAACGCACAAATTACTTCGGTCGCATATCGGATGGGGAATTGGCAGAACGCTTCTCGATTATCGAGCTGGGGAAGCCGTACGGCAAATCTTGAGTAACAACGACCACAGTCGATTCCTTGTTTCCACCACGTCCGCCGACTCCGTTTGGTCCGGAACGAAATCAAGCAAATTCGAACTCTTGGACTCGATTTCACGGAAAGATGCACCGAATCGAAGGTGGGCCAATCATCCGACGAATGAGGACTTATTGATCCTCGTCACCGACAATTTCGTACATTTGTACGATTGGGTTTCCTTGACCGAAGTCACCGCGAATAAGGGAATTCCACTACACGGAGCGAATCCAGGACTGAGGATCCATACCGTCATGCCCTGCTTCAACAACTCGATGATTGCTGCAGCCTTCTCGGACTCCGCTACGAACCGCCCAAGGCCGCATGTTCTTCTTTTCCACCTTGCTGATTTGAGTGTCTCGACCAAAAAGGTATTAGAAGGTGTCAAATACGAGTATCTTGCGGATAGGGCTGAGTTCCTCATTGGGACACACGGAAATAGACTTGTTTTCCTTGACAGCGCGGGATGGGTCTGCTCCGTTGCATCAGTCAAAGCGGGAACTACGGAGAAAACGGACGGCAACCTTATGCGCCATTTTTTTCTGCCCTCAGACTGGCTGAGCAATAATAACGAGTTGTTGATCGAAGTTACCAAACAAGGAGACGTTATCATCGTGAAGAGAGATGAGGTTGCCGTCGTCAAGAGGGGACTAAGCAACATTGAGTAAGGCCTTCGGCAGTGCCTAACCAGGCAGCCATCATTGCAGGAAGCAGGAAGTCTGTCCCTCTTGTATTTTGTTTTTGTTTGCCATACATCTGCATTTAGCGATGGCAATTGTCGGGTCGGTGGACTGCATTTGAATGGAGCGTTCATGTGAGTCTGGCGTTTGGGGTCTCTTAGGAATTGAGACATAGAAGATCCAGTCGGCAAAATTGTAAAGTCTAGTTTGAAAATGAATGACTTATGAGAGAGAACAATTTGCACAAGTCATTACGTTCTTATAGTACTGTGCATGATAGGGCTCCCCTGGGGGCGCCAATGAGGCGGGGATCGAAATCAGGTCACAAATTTTAATTTTTTTATTAAAAAAGAAAGCTCTCTGATTGATTGTTTTGAAAATTTGAAATACATCTATATACAAAAAGGAATAAGACTTGAACTACAGCCCGATGCCTCCTCTGCCCATCATCATCAGTTCATCAACCATGAGTTGTTTGTACCCCGAAGCCTTTTTGTGATCTTTACATGTTGGTGACCAAAGCGGCACGGCCGAAGAGAGCACCAAGAGCGACAGCTTCGGTCTGGTAAGAAGCGCCGTTGGTGGTGGTACCAGTCGCAGCGGATGCACTTGAGCTCAGAGAACTAGCACGGCTAGCGACCGAACAGCTGCTCTGGACTGTTGGCCAAAGTTGGCCAAGGCGGCGGTCAGACTTTTCTGCTTTTGTATTGCTTCAATATATCTTGACCAGTAGCGTCTTCGATGTACCGAAGTCGTGATAGCTGGTGGACAAGGAATGACTCCCAAGAAGTCTTAAGGCCAGGAAGGCTTCCCGAGATAGTGGAGCCAACTTGGTTCCGTGGAGGTCTTGTCTCCCGATAGGTGGCGCCTGGGAAGAGCCGGGAGCTTCCGATGTGGTATGCATAACATCCAAAACATACTGTAGGGAGAGGTTGCGCTGGTCGTGGGGCCCAGAGAAAGCTGTTGAAAATCTGATGGCGCAACCGGCATGGCGACATCTTGGTCTGGACTACGCAATGATGTTTTGCCTAATGCTGGCTATGCAAACAACGTGGATACGGCAAGTAAGAAAGTACCTTCGGGTGTCGTCTCCACAACACCAGCCACAGTACAGAACGTGGTGCACGGTACGAAGTTTATGGATCTAAATTTCTAGGGATCCAATCACAATTGGCACCTAGATCTGTAGATCGACGCTAGGATTGCTCCCCGATTCCCGACCATCCCCCATACTTGGCGACATTAGCGTGTGTGGTTTTAATGGTGCAAGCACTAACACCCTTGCTTCCGAGCATCTATTGTCATCAGCACTACTTGTGCAAGTTCCCACCCACGCTCGTTGTCGACAGAAAAGCGGAAGTGAGGTATATGCGTTGTCGATAAAGTAGCAGACAAAGACTCCGAGCGAATTGCATGGCCTTCCATGTTAGAGATGCTGTGGTTTGTAAAGCCCTCGATATCTGGCTACGAGTCATATTCGGTGGGCTGTCATGATAGCCCAAGGTCTTGGGTGTTAGATTGCTGCGGGCACACCCAGCCTCCCAGGTCATTCGGTACGGTTCCCCAAGAGAAAGTACAAGATCTAGATTGCAGCCACCAGAGCCTAGATGTTGTGATATGGTGAGATGCCTTTTTTGATCTCAAAGACAATCTCAGCCGCCTCGTCAGCGCTTTTGGCTTCGAAATCGTACCTCTTGGTCTCTGTCGCCTTGTATATCACGATCTTCGTATAGTCAGCACGACGGTCACCAACTTGGGAATTGAACATACCTTGAAGTTTGTGGGGTGCCTCCGAGTGACTTTGCAGCCAACGACATTGCTGAAGTGGACTGTAGTTGTTTTCCCTTGCCCTTCAAACATCGTCTTGCCTGTCGATGCTGGCATAATATGCAGGTACTCGCCGTCAATGGCCAGTACTCTTTCGTTCATACCAACGAATCTCATGGGTTGCTTCCGCCATACAGTGTATTTTCTGTAGTTGGCACTTCCTAGCTCATCTTGCTTAATCGATTCCTGGGCCAGTGGATGTGTTCCCATCATTGGCGGTTTTCTAATCTTACGGTTCTCGGGGCGTTCCGCCATTAATGGCATCTTTGGGGAACTACTGCTGGGAGAACCCGTCATTGTTAGAGGTCCATCGGTTGCAAATCTGCGACGATACAGGTCCAAGTCTGTGCGATTCCCCATGGATTCCACAGGGCGGTCCAGCAAAACCACAGTGCCTGATCCTGTCAATTTGAGCACATGGTTAGCTTTGTCAAGCTGCCTCTTTTTACAGACAATATCAAGGACGTCTGCCAGATATGTGTCCGTTGTTACATCCAAGGTGATCATCTGTCCTGGAGCTGCATCTGCTGAGTGGATGTGAATTCTGAGAAGCTTTTTAACAGCATTCCTCGTCGTAGACTGCGTTGGCACCGCTCCAATCGCAGGAGCATCTGCTAAGGTTGAATTTTGCCGAAGAGCAGACATTGTTGTCAAAAGAGGATTTTGACGAACTTGGGTCCCAAGATACGACGGGGCAGGCATGGGGGTATTCTTTGGTGTCAGGTCATCGTCCATGCTTGCTGTTGCAACAGACTCTTGCTTGAATTGAGGGGTGATGCTTTGATTCTGTTGAAACTGCTCTTCCGTTGCTTCAACCAGAGCAAACTCGTCGTAGGGTTTGGAGTTTGATCGCGATCTTGCAGCACGGTTATTGGCTGTTGTGAAGGAGATAATTGGCTTGTTCCGCTCAAGCGCTGGGAAATCGTAGTCAACCTCCTCATCCTCTACCATTCGAAGAGTCCATCGGTTGACATTAAGCTTCTCTGGTGGGATAGCAGGTTCGAGTTTCTCTTCCGCATATCTCCACAGACTGAGTCCAATGAGGTCCGCAACAGTGGTCGGTCGATCGTTTGCCTCATTTTCGTGTACACTTCTCCGTATGAGAGCTTCATAAGGCTTGTTAGTTGACGTTGCAAATGGCGCCCATATCCGTAGATTCAAGGGATTTGGATCACCTTGGCCGGACAATGACGCGAACGATTCAAAGGGCTGAGCAGCTTTCGTCCGCTTAGCCTTGATGGCTGCAGACAAAAGACTCTTCGGCTGGATCATACTGATAGGACGCGGTGGTGGAAGTGCTTCCAGCAGCGGAGGGGTAGGTTTCATTGTTTTAGTAGGGGACCGTGTCAGCTCTCGAGGTATTTTCCCCACCACATGAGTTGGAGATCCATTCATCGAGCCATCCACATCGTCCAGAAGAGAAGCTGAGTCGATACTACCAGCGAAATCCGAATCCATATCAGATCCATCCGAGTCCTCCTCCTCTTCGAGAAGATCACTCTGTTGCCTTTTTACGCCAACATTGGGGTCTGAAGTGTGTCGGAGCAAGGCCTTGCTGGCTTTTGTAGCGTTCCTAGTTGCCTCCCTCTGCCGTTGAAAGGCAGATGCGTCGAATTCGTTCTCTGATGACATCTCACTGCTTGTAACCGTATCTCTTCTTGCACGTTCCTTGACAGCTTCCAAAGCTGACTGCGATCCTCTTCTCGGCTGTCCACCGGGAGTTCGAGAGGGAGAAGATACAGTGGAGGATTGTCGGAGATTCGATCCACGAAGTGGAGAAGAACCAGAGCGATTGCGAATTGGCATCTTCGAGAACTTTATCTGTTGTGCTGCTCTTTGATCTCCATCTTCATCACTGTCATCACTGAGATCACTACTGTCTTCTTCTTCCATTTGCTCGCGTCTTCGACGTCTCTTCGTAGCAATCCCAGGGCCGACTGTATCCCCAGCCCCGCCCCCTGTGATCAATGTGCCCTCTTCCGTTTCATATTCAAGGCCATTTGAAGTCAGTCCCGCTGACCTAGGTGGCGCTTGAAAGTATTCCGATGCTATCGCTGTTGGTATTGGTGGGGAGTGTGTTCGTTTGATGTTTGCAGGATTCGGTCGCCAGCCAGCGGCTTTAAATCCAGCAGTGTTCAAGAAGGCATCGTTGATTGTAATCAGACGTTCGCCAACACCGTCAGATATTGTATCCAGATAGTTTGTCCGCAATTGGTACGAGACCAAACTGTAACAACATCAATGGGGTTTAGGTCAGGACGGAGATATCTACGTACTCTTCCACTTGAATGACTGACATTGCATGTGCTTAGGTTGTGCCGGACAGATCAAGCTTCATGCATATTTAATAGCGAAATTGTGAATGAAGTTACTTTATGATGAGCCCAATCATAGGAAACATGGAGGAAGGGAGATGCGCGTGTTCAGCCTTGCGATGGGTGACTCCAAGGTCGGGTTTAGGCTGGCTGCCAAGGATTGCCTCGCTTGCGCTGATTTGACAGCCTTCTGGAATTTTTGAACCTCCAACCAGCTTTCCATCAACAAACAACGAAGGAAGATCGAACAACATGGGCCTCGTCGATTATTCAGACTCCGATGCCTCGGATACCGAAGAGGCACCAGTACCAACGCCTAAATCAGCCGCAACATCATCGAAACCCGCATTTCAAAAAGTAGTGGATCGATCAAACCCTGGCAAAATCCGAGTTTCTTTACCACAAGCTACCTTGAGGGACGAGACCTCGAGCGATGAACCTCCTACCAAACGAGCAAAGACAGGCGGTGGAGCTTTCAGTGGCTTCAATTCATTTCTGCCACCACCAAAACGGACTGGACATACAAATGCAACATTAGGTGGAGGTACTGCAGCGAAGAAGGGAGTGCTTGGAGTAGGTGTAAGCTTGAAGACTGGATCTGCACCAGGTTTCAGCAGAGAACCTGAGCCGGAGAGAGAATATGCTGGGGAGGAAGAAAGTGGTCCAGCAACTACAAATGGGGGATCTGGACTCAGTCTTCCGCCACCAAGAGCATCGCAAGTCGAAGGACAGAAGCCTGCAGAGGAGGTGAAATTGGTCGGGAAACCTTTGATGTTCAAGCCACTATCAGTATCCAGAAAGCCGGCAAAGAAGAAGAAAGCCATATCTGGTGCTGCACCGTCCACAACTGCAGCAATACCTGCCACCCCAGAGCCGAAGCACGAGAAACCTACCCAGAGGCCAAAGGTGTCTCTATTCTCGATGTCGGCGGAGACAGAAAGTCCCTCCTTACCAACAGTGAATGGAGAATACCAACCGATGATGTTAGAAGTCGAGGAAGCTGGCGAGGAAGAAGAAGCAGATCCCTTCGGCCTCGAGCCTTCATACGAAGACTACACCCCAACAACTTCGCACGTCGCACCTCCCGCCGTCCCCACACCACCAGTCTCGCAGTCTCTCGACGACATAGCCGGCGACTTAAAACTCTCAGCTGCAGAGCGAAGACAACTATTCGGGCGCCAAAAAGACGGACTAAGGCAAGCAGCCACAAAAGTCATCAATTTCAACACAGATCAGGAGTATCTTCACAACGAAGAGCTTCGTGCTGCTGGCGAACAAATCGTGCATAACCCTGTTAGGGCGATTGCTCCTGGCAAGCATAGCTTGAAGCAGTTAGTCAATGCGGCGCAGAGCCAGAAGGAGGCATTGGAGGAGAGCTTTGCGAAGGGGAAGAGCAACAGGGCTGAGGCGAGTAGTCGATATGGATGGTAAATATGGCATAATCGAGCTGAATCATACCCCTTTGTCACGTTTCCCACTCTCGAAATCATAGCGTGATAGATTCTTTGCATTTAGTTGAGGAGTGTGGCCTACCTTCTCCATCATCCGGAAATGAATCGAGTGATTCCGCCATAGCATTGCTGCGAGAATTTCTCATTGTACCAGAGTCATTAGAAATTTGAGTTTGAATGGACAGTACTGCCCCCCATATTTGATTTTTTACACTTTTTCCTCGGCCCTTGATGTTCCGGACTGGAGTGTCTGGCCCTTAGGATGGACGAGGAAAGGATTGCTATACAGTGGGGAGTGCGAGTTTCTGATCGCTGGGCTTAGTCTAGACACCAGTAGCTAATATTCTTATTCATTTAGTACTGGACTTTCACATTTTCCAATTACTGGCCATTTGTTTGCTTGTATCTTGTATTCGCTTGTAGCCTGCTTCCTGCTTCTTTATCATACAGACGCTCTCGATTGTTCTGGAAGAGGCAAGGCATTGCTGGTACAATCCATCAACGCGAGCGAATGATACATTTCATCAACTCGAAGGCAGAGAGTCTGGTCGCAAATTTGAACAGCTTGTACGAATCCCAAGTCATGCCGCCAAGTACCCCAGCGCGTTGGATCTTCACCCTCGGGGGTAGTTTCTCATGATAGAGCCAGTACATCATGAGGTTGACATCATGCAGGGATTCGTCCAGGCTGTGCTCGTCTTCGTCTTCATCGTCAAAATCATGGTATATGAGGGGTAGCCGCGGAATCTTAGACAGAATGAGGTTTCTGTGCACCTTGTAGAAGGTCTCTTTCAGGTGCAGGATCAGCATCGGGCCACGCGCTCTGTGTTGCTTGTTAGTACAATCTTCTCCAAACTAAGTGAGGACACGTGCTTACCGATGATATGCTTCGGAAGTCTCCCAACTCGGACTCGTCAACACCTGGCAATATGGACTCAAGGAAGATGCAAAGTTTCGTGGTGCCACTCCGCGTTGACCGCTCCAACCCGTTCCGGATGACTCAATATCGCCCTTGTATTCTTCCTTGACTTGCAAGAATCCCTTCTCATCGTCCGAGTCTAATTTCCCCTTAACTTGCAAGAATCCCTTCTCATCGTCCGAGCCTATTTCTTCCTTGACTTGCAAAGATCCCTTCTCATCATCCGAGTTTAATTCTTCTTTGAACTTGCCGGGGAAGCTTTGCAAATGCTCAAGCCCCACCTTCGCAGCTTCCTGGTCTTTCCGTTCCTTTATTCCCACCAGAATTGCTGCCACCTCTTCGTGTTTGACGCCCAGACGATCGATCTTTTTCTTATCTTGCGGGCTCAGATTTAGCTTGATGCTGACCCGGCGACCCAGTGTATTCCCATCCCCACCCTGCTCTCGTTTGAACTCATCTTCGGAAGGCTGAAGTACGGTAGGTGATGGGGAGTCGAGCTTCTCTTGGCCTGGGCATGTTTTCGCAGATGCTGTCGCCGGTGGCCCGCTCGACTGACCTACTGGTGGTAGATCCATACGATCGAATGAATCGGACTCCAGGCATCCAGCGTGGTCCAGTCCCACGTCTAGACTGTCCTTGTAGGTATACGGAAGGGAGAAGCGCGGGTTCTTTGGTTCCTATGATTGTGAAGGCGAGAAAGAGTCCGAACATTGAAGCGTATCTTATCCACTAGCTTGCGATGGCAAAAGGTGAATCTGTCAGGAAGAAGGTGATCCCGATCCAATGCTCCGAGCGACAATGGGAATAATGAAGCGATATGAAGCGAAGACGAGGATCTTGGCCGTGCAAGTAATCTGCAATGGTCCACTGGATTATGATTATTGGTAATCAATATAGTTGACGATGCAGTGGTTGTGAGTAGAGAAATTTGATTTTGGGAAGTTGGGGTGTGTCGAAGGTGATCACTTAAGTACATCATTCACTCCTTCCTCACTAGAGCTGGAAGACGAGGAAGTTGTGACAGCCGCAGACGGTATCTTAAAGCTGACAGGCATCATAGATGTTGCGTTGTCAAGCGCATTTCCAGACGAAAATTTGAAGTCCTTTTCCAAAATAATTCAAGTCGAAGACAATTGTCAAATCGAGGATTCAACCCCCTAATTAAGCGAGGGTCAAAGCATCAAGAGCTAATCAAGACCGGAGTTTTACATCTGCAGAATCCACACTGGAACAATGCTTACTGACTTGTGCGAAAAAAACACGGGAGTTGCCAATTTTCTACTTCAAGACGAATTACATTTTCCACTCTAATCATAATATTTGGCCTTCACACCTTTGATAATCTCAGTCT
>Ga0307515_10019362_pt1 | contig 12259 bp, 17 predicted proteins | sample 17_EM_MG_FD_194513 | JGI IMG/M metagenome (GOLD analysis project Ga0307515, IMG submission 194513) | Populus trichocarpa ectomycorrhiza microbial communities from riparian zone in the Pacific Northwest, United States - 17_EM | ecosystem: Host-associated > Plants > Roots > Unclassified | place...
AAGGAGCAGTTCAGTGAGGCTTAAGCACCATCAAAGCTTCTGGCCCCATCCCCACAGCGCTGAGGCGTGGTCCTGTTGATATATTCCCCTACCCCATCGTCCCGTAGTATCGCGGATCGCGTCCGCTCATTTGACAATAACAAATTCGACCAGGTCGTGTGGACCGTCTTGAAAGCGGTCTTCCGGTTCGTGCGATCAACACGCAGAGTGCGTATGGAGGTTAACAATTAATGACACCTCTCCCCGAGGGTTTTTACAGCTGCGCACCTATACACCAGTGATTGTTTGGGTGGATTATAATTGCGGTGTGAAAGCCTGTAACTCACGATCTGTTCGCGTTCAAACTTCAGATGATGGAAACCTTTCGACTGCGAGAATGATGAAGATGGGCGATGGCCAGTGTTGTGCGAAACATTGACGTGTCATTGACTTCAATAACTTGGCGTCATTCGAAGGTGATTCAAGTCACCACTCAGTTACAGTGATCGAGTGGTCCTTGAACGAGTAGGGTTCCTTGAATGATTTGACCGCCGGAGCACACTGGCTTCACATTTAGTTCCAATACTTGGGTAGCAGAATGCTCCGTGCATTCGGAGGCCTGTGTAGGTAGCTCTTGAAAAATTTCTATCTAGTTGCCAGGATATCACGCATATACCTCGAAAATCACCGAATATCAAACTACACATGATTTTGTCGTGCACGATAGGGTCCACCGACCAACTAAATATTTCTATGGCGCACTCTACCCACTAATGGCCGTCTCCCGAAAAAATACGGATCCGTGAAAGTGCATTCCCGTTGCTCTACAACTGGATCTATCCTCAGCACGAGCACACAGCAAACCTGCGTGTGACTGGCGTGACACTCGCTGTCACATGTTTAACAAAGTTCATTTTCTCCATGCCGGGAGGTATACATTTCAGAAGGGCAAGAAAATGGCGGAGCGGACCCAGACCAAGCGCAAGCAGCAATGAGGGAGGCGAAGAGGACAGTGGGGTTCGAGGGTTGACGGCTCTTGCATGAGAAATTGTCGCGAACCGAGCGTACTTAACCTGTGTGACGTTTGTGACGATCGAGTGTAACTCGCTGAAATTTTGGCTGACACGCGGATGCCTTACTACAACGCAACAAAAGGAGAAAACGGGATTCTGCGAGGTAGGTATTGTTTTCAGATTCAGATACAAGGGGTGGAAAAAGTTACGACCCGAAATCCCTCAAATTGGCGACGCAGTGGCCCGATGTCGCAAATTTGCGTCAAGGACCACTCGATTGTTCTTAATGCTGAAGCGCTGAATCTTGAAGCATTGACACGGAGGAGAGAGCTCCAGTGTCGCGCTTGTTGGGTTGAAGGCTCGACGAGGGTCTAACTATTGTCTTGTCTCGCCACCACCTGTCTGCGCGCTGGCGAGCAACTCGGCTGGTACGCCGTGACCGTCCCCAACAACACGCCCCTACCTGAGTGAGATTTGTACGGGGCCTCTCTCCTTGTCGAATCCTAACGCTTAGCGTGCTCGACGCATATATAAGTTGGACCTGTTATGGCCGAATGAGCACCAACATCCTTCTCCTCGAGCTCTCGTTTAACGCACCCTCTGCGAAACCCCCTCTACAACAAACTCAATCGCAATGGACGCCTTCTATCAATACCTCTCCACCACCAAGTCTGAGGAGGTTGATATCCCCACCGAATCCGAGACCATTGGACGTACAATCTCCGTCAACTGCGTTATTGCCTAAACGACTCGTCCTATACACCTCACTCCGTCGACATCGCGTGGCCTTTCTGGTGAGCCATTTCCTTCATTCCCTCAATCGTGACAATCCTTACTAACGGAATGAGGCTAGATCTCCAATGGTACCATGCGATACCGACTGTCTCCACCGTCATCGCCCGCTCTCTTGATGGTTTTATATCTTCCACTATTACCCTTCACGACCCCCATCTTCTTCTTTGTAAATGTGTGCATAATTCCGCCTTTTCGTTCCCCTTCTTCACAAATTGTTGTACTTTAGCGATCGCTCTCAATTAATTCAACCTATTTCCTCTACATCTCCAAACGCCTCCGCACAGTACACAGATTTGTTGTCCTCCTTGTTTTATCCTTCGCAGTCGGGCTTCACGCGATGATACTGTCGGGAAATACGTTCGATCAGAGTTGAGGGTAGAAGTACAAGTCTTTGTTCCATTATACACCTACACTAATTCAACGAGTACTTATGCACACACTCAAAGAAGAACCTGAGATCCTCAGGGTCGACTCCTGGGGTGATACCGTGTCCCAAGTTCGCGATCCACGCCTTTGTCTCATCACCGCCTTTAAAACTCCCGCACATCCTCTTAACCTCCCGCTCGATCGCCTCTTTCCCACCATATAATACGTTCGGATCCACGTTGCCTTGAAGCGCGACACTTGAACCGACGATCTCCCGAGCAACGGAAGGTTCGATGCACCAGTCCAACCCAATCACATCGTAACCGCTGGTTTGGGCGATATTTTTTAGGGACCAGTTCGCTCCTTTGGGAAAGAGAGTGAGTGGAACGATTGGGAGTCCTTGAGCCTTCAGTTGCTGGCGCACTTCTGTGGCGATGTGTTGGAGGGAGGGTAATGAGAACTCGGCGAAATCGTGGGGTGAGAGTTCACCGCCCCAGGAGTCGAAAACTTGGAGGAGCTGAGGGGCGGGACGGCATAAGTAAATCGGGGCGAGATCGTCCGCAAATCCCTCACCTGCGCCCCGGCCTTCACTTGACCGACAAGGTATTCCACACAGATCCCCGCTATCCTGTGAAGCAGTTTCTTCGATTCAGAAGGGTACAGGAACAGCCAACTCTTGGCCTTTTGTAGCGTTTTACTTCCTCCACCTTCAATCATGTACGCAAACAGAGTCCAAGGCGCACCAGAAAAGCCAATCAAAGGAACTTCACCCTTGAGTTCTTTCCTCGTCAACGTTATGGCCGCAAACACGTATCCCAACTCCTTCTCCACGTCAACGACCTTGCGTAGCTTCGTGTCAACGTCGTCGGGGGTGTTCAGTGGATCTGGGAAGTGTGGACCAGGGTTCATGATCACCTCCATACCCATCGCTTGCGGAACGACAAGGATATCGGAGAAGATGATCGCAGCGTCCACCAACCCGGAGTATCTACGGATCGGCTGGAGGGTGATCTCGCAGGCGAGGTGAGGTGTCCTGCAGATCTCGAAAAATTCGTGTTCCGCACGGACAGCACGGAATTCTAGGTAGAAGCGAAAATCCATGGGGTTAGGTCTGTTTGTTGTTTGAGGATGATGGCGGCAGCTCGCACCAGGTAGATAACGACCGGCTTGTCTCATAACCCAAACTGGTGCCCTCTCCGTCACTTCACCTAAATCCCATTCAGTCTACAGCTTCACTAGCGTATGATCAAAACGGAATACCTCGAGCAGCTCGCAAGAGCAAATCGTTCTTCAACTCTGGGAAATCATGCGGGGTGGTCATCCTCTCGCAATCTTCAACCTCTATTTCTGGATCTGCTTCCGATTCCTGGTCCGGCCAAACCGGATTCTGAGAGAGGAGGGGGTGGGGGAGAGCGGGAGAGTGAGAGGGAGAGAGGTCGCGACGGTGACTTTTGGGCCGATCGTTGCCGATCACTTGCGGCGCTTTGGGTTTCGGCGATCTCCATCACGGCTTGACCGAGTGGCTGCACATGACCTGTTGGAGGCCATCGTCGAAACCAGCATGTCCATAACAAATCCGGCACAACTTATCGCAGAGTGAGCATCTGGCTAACTATTCTGCACTCGTTAATTGACGTTGGATGCACCAGGTACAAGAAATCTGGCGAATTCGACCGCCTCAGACGAGAAATCCTATCAGATTTCCAGAGAAGCGTAAATCCCTACACCTTACCCCATTCGGAGGGTGACAGAAGGTCTAACATGCGGTATATAGGAGGCCATTCGGCCTCTAATTTCTCGAGTTGAGGACATCGCCCGCCAAAAGCTGCAGGCGGATCGTAAACTCGAGTACCTGCCCCAAGAGGCAGTTCACCGAGAGCTCATAGCAGAACTCGATAGGTAAGGGTGGTAACACATGTCATCTATGGTCCCAAAAAACTTCATGCTCATAACCAAACGAGGTATCCCGTCGTCGAACGTGCCGTTGGCGAGTTCCGCGCAAGGTCAGATAGGCTGTACCCCTCCGAAGTAAGGGCTAGCTTGAAGAGCCTCCTTCGGGATACTCAAAAGCGAGAAATAAAAGATGAACCGGGTCAGTATCAGAACATTTATTGGTCGTGCGAGACCCGATCGTTTCTTTATTACGCAGCGAGGAAAGTTGAGGAGTCGACGAAGCCTCCCGCAACAGTAGCGGCCAGCGTCGTGCCGCCTGTACCCACTGAAGAACAGGGGAAGAAGAGGGGCGTTGAAGACGTCAAGGTAGAAGATGCAAAGAAGGACGAGGACGAGGATGCGATGGACGTCGAAAAGATCTCCGCCCAACCGCCACTCAAAGAGACCACCAAACACGCGATCGAACACCCCCTCGGCAAACCTATACCTACATCTACAGATAGGAGGGAGGCAGAAGACCCCTCCCACTGAGCTGTCATCTTCGGAGCGCAGTATATCCACAAATTCTTACGGATGACATAGGGGGCGCTCATCGTGCATCGCAGGACGCTTCACCCCCTCTACGTTGACGTTCACCGCTGGGACTCCCCGTACACCAGAAAGGGGCGGTTGAAATGCAAGGGTGGTTCTTCATTCACACATACCCCAGTTGTTGCTAATGATAGTGGTACATCGAGCGCCTTATCTATTTTGCTCCAGCGAAGAAATGAGAAACAAGAAATAAAAACGATAGGTTGGGAAACGACAGCAGTGTGATTTAAGCGTAGAGGTCGTCATCTCCACCGTCGTCGCCGAACGTGGCATTTCCACCGGTGCCAGCGGTACCGACACCTGCGGCGTCACCCGGACCTTCGGGGAACTTGAAGTTGTTGCCAAACGAGCGGGATTGTTGGAGATTCTGTGCGAACATCTCATACCGCCTGATATCTGCGTCGGAGACTGAACGACGAGCATATTTCATAGCCTCCTCGAAGTGCTCCCTGGAAAAGGACGGAATCAATGGGGCGATTGCCCATGAGATACGAATAATGCGTACCTGGTGATGACCGGAACGGGGTCCTCCTCTTCCTCATCCTCCTCCATCTTCACTTCATCTCCAGCGGCCTCTTCACGCTCCTTTCTCTCCCGAGCCCTTCGGACGTCAGCCTCAATACTCTCCCTGATAGCCAACTTGGCGGATCTCTGGCAAACCTCAGTAAGATCGGCACCAGAGAACCCGTGAGTTGATTTGGACAGGAAACTAAGGTCGACGTTGGGGGCGACGGGAGAATTCCTGAGAGCGGCCCTCAAGATCGAAAGGCGTGAAGGCTCGTCGGGAAGCGGGATGTAAATCAACTGATCAAGACGACCAGGACGGAGGAGAGCCGGGTCGATATGATCGGGCCTGTTTGTAGCGCCAATGATGAAGACGTTCTTCTTTTGGTTCATACCGTCCATCTCCGTCAATATTTGGTTGAGAACGCGGTCCCCAGCACCTCCAGCATCGCCAGCGGAATTACCACGGGCCTTGGCAATCGAATCCAACTCATCGAAGAACATCACGCAAGGAGCAGCGGCACGGGCCTTGTCGAAGACATCACGGACGTTGGCTTCGGACTCACCGAACCACATGGTAAGCAGTTCAGGACCCTAGAGTCGCGGGTTGGAATGGGAGCTCTCGAATGTATGAGAATGCGGACTAACCTTGATACTGATGAAGTTCGCTTGGGTCTCGTTGGCGATGGCCTTGGCAAGTAATGTCTTTCCAGTACCCGGAGGACCATAGAACAAGACACCCTTTGACGGAGACATGCCGTACTTGAGGAACTTGTCGGGGTGCTCGACGGGATACTGCACAGTTTCCTGTAACTCCTGCTTGACCTTGTCCAATCCACCGATGTCGTTCCAAGTGACGGTAGGAATCTCCACAACCGTCTCGCGCAAGGCAGAGGGGTTTGAGGTTCCCAGGGCAAAGCGGAAGTTCTCCATCGTGACACCCAACGAATCCAAGACCTCAGCGTCGATCGTGTCTTCCTCAAGGTCGATGAGGTCCATCTTCTCTCGGATCTGTTGCATGGCCGCCTCCGAACAGAGGGCAGCAATATCGGAACCGACATAACCGTGCGTGTCGGCAGCAATTTGCTCGAGATCAACGTCATCGCCGAGCTTCATATTCTTGGTGTGGATTCGGAGAATCTCGAGACGGCCAGTGGGATCGGGGATACCAATGTCTACCTCACGATCAAAACGACCAAAACGGCGAAGGGCGGGATCAATCGAATTTGGCCTGTTGGTGGCAGCCATGACGACAACATTTGACCTGGCCTTGAGACCATCCATGAGGGTCAAAAGTTGGGAAACTACACGACGTTCGACTTCTCCGTTGGTCTGACAAAAATTAGACTAAAGAAACGCGGGGGAAGTGAGGGCACTGACCTTTTCACGCTTTGGGGCAATCGAGTCGATCTCGTCAATAAAGATGATCGCCGGTGAGTTCTTCTCTGCTTCCTCGAAAGCCTTTCGTAGGTTACTCTCGCTTTCTCCTGCCATCTTACTCATGATCTCCGGGCCATTTATGAGGAAGAAGAAAGCACCAGTTTCGTTAGCAACGGCTCGGGCCATCAGGGTTTTGCCTGTACCGGGTGGGCCGTACATGAGGATGCCACGAGGCGGCTTGATACCGATCGACTTGAAAAGCTGCGGGTGACGAAGAGGAAGTTCAACCAATTCACGGATCTGTGCCATCTGCTTTCTGCAGCCGCCGATATCATCGTAGCCAACGTCGTTCAGGTTCGATTCTTCATCCTCTCGCTTGACAGGATCACCCTCTGAGGTGAAAGTTAGCAGGTACAATGAATCGAGTGTATCACAATAGACAATACCAGTGTGGATGACAGTATCCTGGGCAACAATGCAGTACTCTGCCGGATCAGTTTCGACGACCTTGAATTCCACAGTCCTCATTCCACCACGAACGAGGAAGGTGTCACCCTTACGGACGGGTCGGTATGCTGACGTTCGCGTAAGGAAGTGCCCTAGATTCGCACATAAAGCACTCACCCTCCAAGAAGTATGGTTTTAAGTAAACATCAAAGATATTTCCACTTAGACCCTCGATGGAGTCGTCGAAGGGGAGGATGTGGACACGTTTGCCATATTTGATGTCGGGACACTGGTGAACAACTGCGACATCTCCCAGCTTCACCCGGAGGTTGTTTCGGGCGACCTTGTTCATTTGGATCTTTCCCTCTTCAACATCATCAGAACTGAGAACGATGAGGACCGTGTCGCGCCTCTTCTTCCCGCTGCAAATATTGTCAACAGGGATTCCCAAGGCTATGAAACCCAACATACCGGACGATGATAGTGTCTCCTCGGAAGAGCTGCAGCGTTTCCATCGTGGCTGGGTTGAGAGTGGCGACTGTCTCCCGTAGTCAGCATTCATCCGGCGTGCAGGCGAAAGGACTCACCAGAGTTGTCATCCGAGGTGGCTTCATCTACGATGAGGCGATGGGGGCTACAAAAACGGTATCAGAGGTGTTGCTTGTGTGCGATGAACGGGAGCTCCATACGATTTCTTTGTCCGCAAGATAGCGGTCGCGGTGTCGTTCGGGCCAGGCTGAGGAGGAGCGCCACTGGGATCGGCCATGGTGGAGGTATTAAGATGTTGGTAGTAGGGGATTACCGGTAACTGAGCGCAGCGATGAACGACCCGAGTTTATATACCACCGCAAAGTTAGGACAAGAGAGGTACAGGGTACGCGCGTCGCCCACGTGAGTCGTGGGAATTATGAAGCTCAAAGGGTTCTATCCTCGGTTTCTGGAAGGAAGTGGAAGGACCGCGAAATCTGGGAACCGAGTGGGGTTTTGGGCTTACTACTACCTATCGCGTCAAGTCAACGGAACCGCAGTCGCGTTGTCCCGGCGAGTCTCGGCTGCGTTTACCGCATGTTGTTCACCAGCGCTCTCAACCTGTTCACCGCTCTCTCCAAAGATCATTCCTGGGAGTTCGATGCTAAGAGGTTCGCCAAGATGCCCTCCACCATTGACAAGGGTCCACCTGACGTACTTGCAAACTCAACCTACAAAAACAGAAAAAGATACAGGCCTATTGGCCCACGGTTGAAACGGAGTAGACACGGTATCTCTCTGTTACAATATCTGTCACGACGTTCTCGATGGGACTCACGGATCTGTGGCAAGGGACCGCTGTCGGTACGACTGCCTAACGTTCATCATCTACGACATAACCGCGGAGAACAGTGTCGAGGGTGTTTCACCTGTCGAATCGGACCTTGTGGGTGGTCTGGGTTTGATGCCTGGCAAACATGTTGCATGGAACCCTCAGAACCCCCTCACGAAACAGGTGCTGCTACCGGTTGGGGTCGAAGCAAACTGGACCCTGATGGTTGTCCAAGCTGTGGCGTGCGCCCGCTGTCTACTCAACGCAAGTTTGTCACAATGGTTCGCGCTAGTCCCCAGGTTTCGGCATGCCGAGGCCTTCTTGGTGTCCGCATCGCCGTACCCGATGGCATCAAAACCCTTCTATCAAGGTCAAACAAGACCAAAATGACATACCGCACATTTCTCTCTCCATTTTCAACTGAGCATAAATGACTCTAGCTTTCCTAAGTTTCACAATGATCTCGAAATGCCTCTGCTTTGCCACAAAGGTGACAAGACTGGGGCTGTGGCAAGAGTGGCAGAGGTATTGCTTAATGGACTCTGTGTGCAAGGCTGTGCCTTGAGGGTGCTCCTCTACCTGTGAGAGAAAGGAGCTAGAACCCTGACCCAACCAGCCAGACACACAAGTGCCCAGAAGCAGAAGCTCAACCAAAGCAAGGGGATGAGATTCATACACATGGGTGTTCTTGTGGGCAGGGGTGAAGGCTGCTGGGGTCATCATAGTATTCTGTGTGTTGTGACAGGTATTTCTCTCTGTGCACCAGAATGATCTAGCCTGTTGGCTTACAAAATCAAGTGAACTCCGTGGAAATCAAAAGCCCCAGGAACACAGTGGGCATCTGGTTACACCTCCAACCTTATCAATTCCTTTGGCACATCACAAGGAAAGCAGTCATGGGCATATGTCTGGCACTTTCTTCACTGGTTCTGCAAGGTGTAGCCACTTTTTTTATCATTCCCAGTATGGATGACTTTTGCCTACTACAGACCTCAATCTCTCATCTAGGGTTCTGTGAGAAACTCAGGAATTTTTAATTAGCCTAACTGACTATTTCTCCTACTCTAGGGATCAAAGGGATGGAGTTTAAGATATGTCCACTCACCCTGCTGAGGGGGATACAATGGATAGGGTGAGGAAAAGTAAGGGTGCTAGTAGGAGGGTAGTGTGCTTTCTGGAAATGATGGAGGCTAACAGGTTGAGCTGATCATGGTGAGACTCACTTTTATATTGATGTCCTTGGACTGATCCTGGTAGTGCTCAGTTTGTCCTAAATTACCTCTCCTTTGAATCTAATGGACATTCTCATTCATAAAGTTACAATTACAGAAGTAGTACACCATATACCCTTACTCAAGGTATATATAAGAGAAATCTAAAATCAATACCTCTCCAGACTTATAACCAACTGCTAGATACCGCCCATCCCATCCTATTGCCTCAGGCTCTGTATGCCTTCCAGAAAATTTGAAAACATCTTTCCCTGTAACTCTATCCTTAATTCTCCATGGATGATGGATAACATTCAGGTGGGGTCTCTCTGAGGATGGGTTGGATAATGGGACAGGAGAAGGAACCTGAGGTCCCAAAGTCCCACCCCAGGATTGACTAGTCCCCCAACTGAACCCAGATTCTTAAACCATCCACCTGAAGAGGATCCAGAGACTCCCACTCCACTACCTCCACCTTACTCATAGACTCCCCATGTCCACATAGACCATGCTTGAAGGAATTAGGTATCCAGACAAAAAAAAAAGACCCATCCCCTGATATCCTAATGACCCCCCACCCAGATGCATCCAAAATTTGGAGGAGTTCACCTTTCTCAGCATCCCAGACATGAGCATTATTATCTCTGAGCCAAACCAAGATTAACCTACCATCTATCAGCCTAATATCCCTATGATAAGCACCATCAGCTGGGGTTTTAAAGGATGCTTTGCAGAGGCCAGTCAAGATATCCCAGGTCTTCACCACTCCAAATACATCACTTGAGATAACAACCCCATGCTCTGCTTGTAGACTAACAGACTAAATTGGGGCTAGAATAGGTGGGATGGACTTTGGATCTGCCTCAACTGGGTCTGTTGATGAACCACCAATCTGCCAGAACCTGATTGATCCATCCTCAGATGCTGAAATGAGAGAAGAGGGGGAGGAAAATGTAAGGGATCTAATGAGACTGGTATGGCCAATGAGGGTCTTAAAAGGGTGAGGGTCTGGGCTTGAGATATCCCAAATATAAATAGCATCACAAACAGAAACAGCAACAAGCCTGCCATCAGGGGAGAAACAACAGTACTGATTCCAATTGAGCACATAGAATTCAGCCACAATTACTCTGGAATCAGAGTTTTGAACTGTGGCAACTCCTTCACCACATGAAATGAACTGAGTGCTATCTGGGGAGAAAGCAACATGTGAACCACCACATACAGGTAAGATTTGGTGGCCATTGATATCCCACTGCCAGACTTTGTCATTGGATATAGATAAGAGGTACTAAGGGTCTGTAGGGGAGAAGCTAACATGTAGCACAAATCCCTGTTGCTGTATAACACAATGGCACTCCCCTGTCTAAACGTCCCATAAACACATTGTCTCATCATAAGATCCTGAGGCAATCATAGCATGGTCTGCTGAGATAGAAACAGAGAAAACATAACAGGTGTGACCAGTGAAGGTTTTAGCAATCCTACCAGTCTGCATATCCCAGAGCTTAACAGATTTATCATCACTTCCAGATACAAGTGATGTCCCATCTGATGAGAATGTGAGAGACCTGACCTGATCAGTGTGCCCAGAAAGAGTAGCCACTTGGCTACCTGTGACTCCATCAAGGATGATGATACCCCCTCCCATGAGGCCAACTACAATGACATTGTTTATGTGTGAAAGGGATATTAGAGCTTTGTCCAATGGAACTGTATGGAAAAACATTCCCCATTTCTCTGGGAGTCCCTTGACCAATTTAACCCCTTGTGAGAACTCCATACTATAGCACTTTTGAAGCCAAGATGAGAAAGGGCAAAATGGGAGGGCAAAATAGTATATCTCAGAAGGAGAGTTGCAGATTGTTTCAAAGTGTTCCAATAGGAAACACTGGCTGTCATTGGTCCACCTGCAGGTAACTCCTACCTAAATAAATATGAGCATAGGAAGACTTTTGTAGACAATTCATGTATAACTCACCAACATATACCATTGCTGTATGTTACTCACCCATGTTTTTCAGGTGCCATCGAAACAGCAACATACTTAGGAAGCCTCGTGACTGCTTCGGAAGCCCTTCTCCACACTCGCGATCGTTTCGCAACGATTTTTCCACCTTCACGAGCCCCCAGCGACTTCCCCCACTTCCACCCGGCATCTCGATCACTGCACTTCCACTTTTGGATCGATCGTTTCCCACACTTGCTATGCCCGGTTTTTGAACCAGTTTTGAACCACTTTTCATCAGGTCCAGGCCCTCTACTTCTTTCCTTCCTTTTCTATGATTTTATCCTGACATCATACTCCTTCTCACTGGGGGCAGAGGGGGGCTTACCTGGTGTGATGAATATTTCGGTATATTATCACAGGTGTTTTCCTTTGGCTTCGACCCGAGTCGAACCCGCGACCTTGCGACTAGCTAGCCAGCCTAGCCTCTCGTTTGGTGTCCTGAACGGTTGAACCGTTCACCTTTCCGCTTTGCAGATCTGCGACCCACGCGATCCCCGATCACGTGACCCGTCACATGACTCTCCTCGTGACCCTACGTCACTCGGTTACGTCATAGGTCTAGACCCGTCTAGCCTGATTACCGTCCAGTAGTTACATGGTCCGTGCACCCTGTCGTCTGCCAAACATGTACAAACATGGTCTGTGCGTCCTACACAGCTTGGTCTGTGCGCTCCCCTCTGTTTAGTATATAAGACTCAGTCCATAGTCCTGTATTCGGTATTCTTGTTATTCGATCTGTTTAGTCTTCACACTAGCGGTACTCTCAAGT
>Ga0307515_10019363_pt1 | contig 12258 bp, 13 predicted proteins | sample 17_EM_MG_FD_194513 | JGI IMG/M metagenome (GOLD analysis project Ga0307515, IMG submission 194513) | Populus trichocarpa ectomycorrhiza microbial communities from riparian zone in the Pacific Northwest, United States - 17_EM | ecosystem: Host-associated > Plants > Roots > Unclassified | place...
GTTCCAGCGCGAGCGCGACATCGCGGTTGATGCCGTCGATCACGGTGCCGGCGATGCCCTTGCGATGGGCAACCTCGGTGAGGATGTCTCCCCAGACGGTGACGTCGTCGCGGCCGCCATTGGCCAAGACGATCACGTTGCCCGCCGCCACGTCATCGATGTAGTCACCCACGGTGCCAGGGGGATTGCCGGCGGGTCCGTACTGGAGCGTCCACGCACGCCCGGCCATCCGGAACTCGGCGGAACGCGGCTTGATTCGACAACACTGGCCGGCTAGGCCGTGACGGTCGAGGGCATCGCTCAAAGTCGCGGTGTCGAGCTTCGCCGCGCGGGCCACGTTCAGGTCTGTCATTCGTGCGCTCTCTATGGCTTGCGTAGCATGTGTTCGTAGTCGGCACCCATCACTTGGGTGATCGGTTGGCCCGCCAGCAGCGCCTTCGCCATGGCAGCCTCGCGTGCCGCAATGCCTTCGGCTGCGTCGAGGACTCGCTCGACGTCCTGGCTCGAGACGAAAGCGACGCCGCTGGCGTCGGCGATGACGTAGTCCCCTGGGGTCACGGAGACCCCACGGATCGAGACTGGCCCGTTGCACTCGATCTCGGCCACACGGCCACGCGCCGTGCGCGCGGTCAGTGCGGTGCAGTAGACGGGAAATCCATACGCACGGGCCTCGTCGATGTCGCGAACGGGGCCATCGACGATCACGCCTGAGATGCCCCGCACCTTGGCGCCCAGCGTCAGAATGCCGCCCCAGCTACCGGCGTCGATGCCCGTCCGTTGCTCCACGACGATGACGTCTCCCGGGCGTGCCGCCTCGATGGCCGTCGTGCCCAGGTGCCGGGGCACACCTTGCGAGGGCGGCGCATCGGATGCCGGAACGAGCCGATACGTGACCACGCGACCCGCAATCCTCTGCGTCGTCGCGCGTTGCTCGAGCCCGCTCGCGACGCGCCCGGCGATCCCGAGCTTGTCCAGCGCGTCGGAGACCGCGCAGCAGTCCAGCCGCTTCAACCGGGTGACGATGTCGTCCATCACGCGTACCGCTGGCGCAGCTCGCGCTTGAGAAGCTTGCCGCTCGGATTCTTGGGAAGAGCGTCCGTGAGGATCACGCGCTTGGGGACCTTGAATGCGCCGAGCCGCTGCCGGCAGCCGTCGATCACGTCTTCCTCGGTCAGCGCATGGCCGGGCTTCGCAACGATCACCGCAGTGACCGCTTCGATCCACTGCGGGTCGGGCAGGCCGATCACGGCGACCTCCGACACGCCGGCGATGCCGTAGATCGCCTCTTCCACTTCACGACTGGCGACGTTCTCGCCGCCGGTCTTGATCATGTCCTTCTTGCGGTCGACGATCGTGATGTAGCCTTCCTCATCGACCGTGGCGAGATCGCCGCTGTGGAACCAGCCGCCAACGAACGCCGCGCGAGTGCGCTCGTCGTCGTGGTAGTAGCCGGCAAGCAGCTGCGGGGAGCGGTGCACGATTTCACCGATTGCGCCGACGGGCACATCGCGCAGCTGGTCGTCGACCACGCGTGTCTCCACGTTCAGCGCCGGCCGGCCGGCCGAGCCGGCCTTTCTCAGTTGGTCCTCTGGCTTCAGCACGGTCGCCACGGGCGCGATCTCGGTCTGGCCATACAGGTTCCACAGTCGCACCTGTGGCGCACGCTGCTGGAGCTCCTTCAGGACCTCCACCGGCATGATCGAAGCGCCGTAGTAGCCCTTGGCGAGCTTGGAAAGGTCAGTCGATTCGAAGGCGGGCGAGCGAAGCAATGCAATCCACACCGTGGGCGGAGCGAAGAACGAGGTGATCGAGTTGGTGGCCATCAGCGCCAACAGCTTGTCCGGCGTCGGCTTCGAGGTGATCACGTTCGTCGCGCCCACATACACGCACGGCCCGAAGAACACATCCAACTGCGCGCAGTGATACAGCGGCAGGGCGTGCAGTACGCGGTCGTCCTCGGCGATCTCTGCGTCCACCAGGCAAGTCACGTACTCGGCGATGACGGCCTCGTGCGTGAGCATGGCGCCCTTGGGCCGCGACTCCGTTCCGCTGGTGTAGATGATCTGCAGCAGCATCGATCCCTCGAGGTCCCGCCCGGGCGGCTCCGAGCCGTGTCCGAGCAGTTCGTCGAAGCGAAGCAGACCTTCGGCAGGTTCGCTGTGTTCCTCGGATGGCAGCCAAAGGAGCTGCCGCACGGCCGTCCCGCGGCTCGCGGCGCGGCCGAGTTCGGTCAGTCCGGAGTCGACACACAGGAGCCGCGCCCCGGAGTGCTCGATGATGAAACGTGCTTCCTCGGCGTTCAGCATGAAGTTGATGGGGACCAGCACCGCTCCGAGGCGCGCAAGCGCAAAGCGCAATGCGGCGAACGCGTGCGAATTGCGGGCGAGGATGGCAACGCGGTCGCCGGACTCGACACCGTGTTCCGCGAAGCCATTGGCCAGCCGGTTGCAAATGGCATCGAACTCGGCGTAGGTCCAGTCCGTGCTGCCGCAGCGGATGGCGAGCTTGCGCGGGAAGCGCCGCGCGGTTCGCCGGAGCAGGTCTCCGAGAGTCTGTCGACTGTGTTCGTTCATAGCTTCTCCAAGCGATCAGGTGTCCAGGACGGCCACGACCTCGAGCTGCAGCAGCATTCCGCCCTGCAGGTCGTGGACCAGCGTGTGCCGCGCCGGGCGGTCGTGGGGATCGGGGAAGCACTGCAGCCACTGCGCGTTGATGTGCTCGCGCGCCGCGCTGTCCTTCAGGTAGACAGTCATTCGGACGACGTCATCCAGCGAAGCGCCGCCTGATGCCAGCATGGCCCGCATGTTCTGGAAGGCGAAGCGTGCCTGGCCGGCGGCATCGGGGGCGAGCGCTCCGGTGCTTGGATCGACCCCGGGGATCCCCGACGAGTAGAGGGTGTTGCCCACGCGAGCGCCCATGGGGATGGGCGCGGCGCCGTGCGAGACGCCGGGGACTTCGAGCGATCTCGGGCGGCGCGATGTCATGCTGCAACTCCAAGGAGGCGATCGAGCAAATCGTGCTCGTGAAGTAGCTCTTCGCTGGGACCGCTGTGCACGACGTTGCCGTGGTCGATCACGGCGCAACGGCCACCTTGCTCGAGTGCGAGGTCGTGCTTCTGCTCCACGAGAACGACGGAGATCCCGGACTCGGTTCGCATGAGACGGATCGCGCCGAGCATCTCCTGCACGACGATCGGTGCCAGCCCCTCCACCGGTTCATCGAGGAGCAACAGCTTCGGGTTGGTCATCAGCGCGCGGCCCATGGCCAGCATCTGCTGTTCGCCGCCGGAAAGTTGCGAGCCCAGGTTCATCCGCCGCTCCTGGAGCCTCGGAAAGAGGCCGTAGACACGCTCCAGGTTCCAGTGCCCAGGCCGTCCGACGACAGCGAGGTTCTCCTGCACGGTGAGCGAGGGAAAGACCTCGCGCTGCTGCGGCACCCACGCCAGGCCCATGCGGTTGCGTACATGGGCCGGCGCGGCCTCGATGCGCTTGCCATCGAAGATGATCTCGCCGGAGTGCCAGGTCGTCAGCCCCATCAAGGTCTCGACCAAGGTGGTCTTGCCGACACCATTGCGGCCCAGGACCACCAGCATCCCGCCGCGCACCAGTTGCAGGTCGAGTCCGTGCAGGACGCGCGCGGGACCGTAGCCGGCACACAGACGGCGGACGTCGAGAAGGACGTCAGTGGCCAAGGTAAGCGCTCCTGACTTCCTCGTTGGCTCGCACTTCGTCCGGCGTTCCCTGTGCGATCACCGAGCCGCCGGCGAACACGGACACGCGGTCCGCGAAGCGGAAGACGAGGCCCATGTCGTGTTCGATAAACAGCACCGTCGTGCCCGCGGCCACCTGAGACAGCTGTTCGAAGAGCGCAGCGCCCTGCGCGGTCGAGAGTCCGGCGGCCGGCTCGTCGAGCAGCAGCACCTTGGGCCGCAGCGCGACCGCCATGGCGACTTCCAGCAGCCGCTGCTCTCCGTAGGCCAGCGCTTCCGTGGTGGTCCCCGCCACCGCGATCAACCCGAAGCGCTCGAGCAGTGCGCACGCTTCATCGATCTGCGTCGCGTGCCGATGCACGGGCCGCCAGGACGGACGGTTCAATCCATCACGCTCGCAGAGCGCCAGGACGACCGACTCGAGCGGGGTCAGCTTGCCGAAGAGCGTGTTGATCTGGAATGTCCGGACGAGCCCTGCCTTGACCCTCTTCTGTGGGCCGGCACGAGTGAGGTCCTGCCCGTCGAGCCGGATCTCCCCGCCGAGCGGCTTCAGCATGCCCGTGACGAGGTTGACGAACGTACTCTTCCCTGCTCCGTTCGGACCGATGATGGCGTGGCGTTCGCCGCGAAGGAGAGAGAAGTCCAGGCCTCCGAAAATGGCCAGGCCACCGAAGGCCATCTTCAACCCGCGAACCTGAAGGACCTGCAGCTCCTCCGAAGCGGCGGCTCGAACGGCCGCTACTTCTGCGGCATCCGTGGCGTTCACGTGCGCGCCCTCCGTACCTTCCAAGACGCCCATGTGACCGCCAGCGTGGGCAGCACGCCTTTGCGGAAGGTCGACACGATCACCACGAGGAGCAGCCCGATCCAGAAGTACCAGTAGATCGGGTTGAACGCGGACAGCAGATCGCGCATCAGGAGGAAGATCGCCGCGCCGATGAACCCGCCGTAGAGCACCGCTCCACCGCCGATCACGAGCATGACGAGGACGTCGGCCGACCGTGTGAACGCCAGCGCTTCCGGAGAGACGAACTGGGTGGTCTGAGTCAGCAGTGCGCCTGCGAGTCCCGCAATGGCCGCGGAGATTCCAAACGTCAACGTCAGATCGCCCTCGATCGGCGCGCCCAGCGCCATCATGCGCCGTGGGTTCTCGCGTGCCCCGAGGAGGGCGAGCCCGAAGGGCGACTTCAGCAACGCGCGCACGGACACGAAGCAAACGAACACGACGCCGAGCGTGTACAGGTACGCGGTGCGCCCAGCCATGTCGAACTTGAACGCACCGAGTACCGGCGCAATGACGATGCCCTGCAATCCGTCGTCGCCACCGGTGATGTCGGTGGAGCGCAGGGCGAAGTCGAACAGGATCATGTTCAGGCCCAGGGTGACCATCAGCAGCGCGAGCCCATGCAGCTTGCGCACGATGCGACCGGTTGCGAGCCCCGCGAGGCCGGCCACCAGCGCGGCGACGAGCAGGCCGCTGATCGGCTCCGTCCAGCCATACTTGCCGAGGAAGCCTGCCGCATAGGCGCCGATGCCGAAGAAGGCCGCGTGCCCGAGCGATGGGATGCCGCGATAGCCGAGCAACAGGTCCAGCGAGAACGCAAACAAGCCCCATACCAGCACCTGCGACAGCAGCGGCAGGTTGCTCTGTGGAATGAAGTACAGGGCGATCGGGATCAGCCAGAAGCCCCATTCCAGGGTCTTCCAGCGTGCACGGCCGACGAAGTGATCTCGCAATGCATCGCGCATGTCACGCCGCCTTTCGACCCAGCAGTCCCTGGGGCCGCCACATGACGAGCGCCACGGTGAGGACGTAGATGAAGACGCCGCCCGCCGCCGGCACGTAGTACTTGCCGACGACATCCGCCACGCCGATCAACAGGGCGGCCGCGAGGCTCCCCGTGATGTTGCCCATTCCACCGACGGACACGACGATCAGCACATACACCAGGTAGCGCAGCGGAAAGTTCGGATCGAGGCTCAGCAGGTTCGCGGAGAGGGCGCCGCCCAGTCCCGCCAGGCCGCCGCCCAGCGCGAACGTCAGCGCGAACACCAGCTGCGTGTTGATGCCGCACCCCGAAGCCGCGCGGCGGCTGTCGACACAGGCGCGGACCATGGCACCGAACCTCGTCCGCTCGAGCCCGATGACGAGAGCCGCCGCGATCAGGCCACCTGCGACGACGAGGAACAGGCGATAGCGCTCTAGCATCAGCCCCAGCACGGAAACCTGGCCGGTGAGCCAGTCGGGAACCTGGACCGGCCGGAACGACGGCCCCCAGATGTACGCTGCCGAGGAGATCGACATGAAGACGAGGCCCAAGGTCAGCAGCACTTGCGTGAGGTCGTCGCTGCCATAGAAGTGCCGCAGCACCAGCCTCTCCAGGACGACCGAAAACGCGCCGACGCAGACGAAGGCGAGCGGCAGGCTCGCCAGAAAGGGCCAGCCCAAGGACGCAACGGCGACGACCATGACGTAGCCTCCCAGCATCGACAGGCTGACCTGCGCCAGGTTCACGAATCGCATCATCCCCATCGTCACGGAGAGGCCGACGGCGATGATGAACAGCAGCACGCCGTAGGCCATGCCGTTGAAGACGATCGTGAGCAGCGCAGTCACGGTGGCCGTGTCCTACTTGGCGGGGACGTCTGTCACCGTGTTGAACTCGACGTTTTGCAGCAGCCCGTCCTGTCTCTCGACCCGTCTCATGTAGACGTTCTGCGTGATGTCGCCCGTCGCCTTGTCGATCGTCACGGGGCCGCGCAGGCTCTCGAAGCTGCGGCCCTTGACGAAGGCCATGAACTTGTCGGGGTCGAACTTGGCAGACCCTTGTGCCGCCACGCCGTCGTAGATGAGCTTGAGCGAGTCCCACACCGCGACCGTGGCCGCGGTGTGACGCGGCGTCTTGCCGAAGCTCTGCGTGTACTCCGCGACGAAGCGCCGGTTGAGCGAGCTGTCGTGGACGTGCGAATAGGTCCCGACGGTGATGAGCCCGACAGCGGCGTCGCCCGCCGCGTCGACCACGCTCTCGTCGCTGACGTCGCCGGTGGCGAGCAGCTTGATGCCGGAACTCTTCAGGCCCGAATCGGAGTAGGCCTTCAGGAACTGCGGCCCGAGTTCGCTGATGGGCAGGAACACGAACACGGCATCCGGCTTCGCGTCCTTGATGCGCTGCATGTAGCTCGAGAACTCGGGGTTGCGCAGCGATACGCGGCTGTTGCCCGAGATCTGGCCTCCCAGGTCGACGAAGGTCTTGGTGAACGTCGCTTCGGTGTCGTGGCCCGGTCCGAAGTCGGCAACAAGGACGTAGGGACGCTTGACGCCGTTCTGCCAAGCCCACTGCGCCATCGGCCGGACGATCTGCGGCACCGAGTAGAAGGTGCGCACGTAGTACGGAGACTTCTCCACGATTCCGCCCGTCGCGGCGCCGGCAATGAAGGCTGGAACCTTCGCCTCCGTCACCATCGGCGCAACGGCCAGGACGTTCGGCGTGAAGTCCGGGCCGATCAGGATCTGGACTTTTTCGCGCACGATCAGTTCCTGCGCGAGGCGCTTGGCGACTTCAGGGTTCGGCCCTGTCGTGTCGCGCTTGATGAACTCGATCTTCTTGCCGCCCGCCGTGGTGCCGTGCTTCTGCTGGAACAGCTTGACGGCGTTGTCGGACAGCTGGCCGCTGATGCCGGAAGGGCCGGAGTACGTGAAGAGCAGGCCGACCTTGATGGTCTCCTGGGCCAGGGTTGGAGTGGCCGCAGCTGCCGCGACGACGGCCGCGGCGATGATCTTCAACCATGAGCGCGAGTTCTTTTGAATCACTGTTGTCTCCAAGCGAGTGGGGCGCAGATCTAGGGTGGTGCTAGAGGTCCAAGACGAGCTCCGTGCCGGCGCAGCGCGACACGCAAACCATCATTCGCGTGCTCGTCTTCGCGTCCTCGCCGAAGAGCACGGAGTCGCGGTGCTCGGGAATGCCGTCGAGCACTTTCGTCTCGCAGGTCCCGCACACGCCGTCGCAACAGGAGTGCTGGACATTGATGCCAGCCTCGAGCAGTACGTCGAGAACTGACTTGCTCGCCGGAACACTGAGCTTGAGCCCGGTGCGTGCAAGCATGATCTGGAACGCACCGTCCCCGCCCGGTGGCGGGTCATGCACCACCTGGCGCGGCTTGAACCACTCGACGTGGACATGCGCTGGTGGCCGCAGGGAGGTAGCCGTCTGGAAGGCCACCATCAGCGACACCGGACCGCAGCAGTACAGGTGGGCGACTTGCGACGTTGCTTCGACGACGGACGTCAGGTCGATGGGCTTGCCGCCAGGGATGCCGTCGAACACCGGGACCACCCGACCCGGCAAGGCTTCGAGCTCGCGCAGAAAGGCCGCTCGTTGCGGCGTGCGCGCGCAGTAGTACAGGGTCCAGCGCCGTCCGAGCGCGCTCAGGCGTCGTGCCATGGCCAGCAGCGGCGTGATGCCGATTCCGCCGGCCACGAGAACAGACTCCTCGGCGCCTTCGACCAGCGCGAAGTGATTGCGGGGTGCGCTGATGCGTAACGTGTCGCCGAGCTTCGCGTGGTCGTGCACCCACGCAGACCCTCCACGGCTGTTGATGTCCCTGCCGACACCGATCACGTAGCGGTGGACCTCGTCCGGGTCGTTGCACAGCGAGTACTGGCGCACCAAAGGCTGGCCCTGGCGATCGGTGACCGGAAGCTCGACATCGATGTGGGAGCCGGCGGTGAAGGGCGGCAGCGCGCCGCCGTCTGCCGGCCGCAGCTCCAGGGCAACCACGCCCTCGGCCTTGGCGCTGACGTCGGTGATCCGGACCGTCAGTCGGGCGGCACCGGGCAGTCTTGTTGCGGCCACTTCGAACCTCAGTGAAGGGTGACGCCCACGGGCATCGAGCTCAAGCCGCGGAACACGGGCGAGTGCATGCGGATGACGCGGTCGCGGTAAAGCGTGAACGCTTTGATCCGACCGAACCACTCTTCGATGAAGATCCGCGACATCGCCTTGGCGAGCTGCGCTCCGAGGCAGAAGTGGGTCCCGTGGCCCATGGCCAGGTGCCGGCCCGGTGCTCGCGTGATGTCGAACCGGTCGGGGTCGTCGAACTTGCGCTCGTCGCGATTCGCGGACCCGTACATGACGAGGACGCTCTGGCCCGTGCGGATGGTCTGGCCGTGAAGCTCGATGTCTTGGGCTGCGACGCGGTGAAACCGTTGCGTCGGCGTGTCGTACCGAAGCATCTCCTCGATCGCTTGCGGCGCCATGGAGAGGTTTCCTGCGAGCAGCTCAGCCTGGTCGGCGTGCTCAGACAGCGCCAGCATCGCGTTGCCGATGAAGCTGGATGCGCTCTCGATGCCCGCGCCGAGCAGCGTCGCGACCGTGTGCATCATGTCGATGGGCGTGAGCTTGCTGCCCTCGACCTCGGCCGCAATGAGCGCACTGATCAGGTCGTCCCGCTGTTGCTCGCGCCGGGCAGCGATGGTGGCCTGGGCGTACTCGACCATCTTCGCCCGGGCTTCCAGTCCGGATGGGGGAAGCTGGCGCGTGACCGGATCGCGATAGATCAGGCCATCGACCCACTTCTTGAGCTGGACGTGATCGGCGCGCTCGAAGCCGAGGATGTCGCAGATGGTGGACGTGCTGATGCGCGCGGTGAGCTGCTGGATCAGGTCCCCACCGCCGGCTGCGCAGAACTCGTCCAGGTACTCGCGCGTGATCGCCCGCATTTGTGCCTCCCGCTCGAGCACGCGGCCGCGCATGAACGCCGTGTTCACCAGCCCGCGCAGGCGGTCGTGTTTGGGAGGGTCGCTCGTGCCCAGCGTGTTTCCCATCCGCGCGGGGTCGTCATCGAGGACATTGCCGCGCGCCGAGGAGAAGCGGGTCGGGTCGCTGCAGGCAGCGGCGATGTCGTCGTATCTGCTCAGCGCCCAGCAGTTCGCTGTCTGACACCAGTACAGCGGGTGGTCGCGCCGCAGGGCGGTGTAGTACGGATACGGGTTCTCTTGGACGTCGACGGCGTACGGATCGAAGGCGAAGGGTGTCGGCTCGGCCATGGTTGCGTCCAGTCAGCGTGTGCTGTGTACTTCGTCATACTTTATTGAATTCAATTTAGAATGCGATCATGGATAACACCTATTTTGGATTCAATCCTGTCTAACGGAGCGATGTACACTGCTACCCAAGATGACGAACAGCCCCGCTGCTCCCCAGAAGGCGAAGTCGATGGAACGCGCGCTTCAGCAGTTGCGCGCGATGGTCGTCTCCGGCGATCTGTCTCCTGGCGAGCAGATCCGCCAGCAGGAAATGGCGGAGGGGCTGGGGGTCAGCCGAGTGCCGCTTCGCGAAGCGCTGAACGTCCTTGCGGACCAAGGGCTGCTGGTCCACCGCCCCAACTCGGGCTACTTCGTGGCCAAGCGGGCGCCGAACGAACTGGCGCAGATCCGCCGCATCCTGCAACTGCTCGAGAACGAACTGCTTGTCTCGATCGAGTGGCCGGATTCGACGTGCATCGACGAGCTTCGCGAGCTCAATGAGCGGATGCGAGAGTGCATCTCCGCTCCGGACTGGACCCCGTTGGTTCGGCTGAACCGGGAGTTCCACCTGAAGATCTATGAACACTCGCCGTACCGCCTGATCCTGGACGAGGTCAAGCGGCTTTGGGCGACGGCGGACACGTTTATCGCCACGAAGATGGCCGACTCGGGCGCGCGCAAGCGCACGGTGGAGGAACACGACCTGCTGATCGCGTGCCTCGAACAGCGTGATTTGTCTCGTTGTCTGGCGGCGATGGAGGTCCATCGCGCCAGCACCGCCAGTGGGTTGCCGACCCAGGCCGGCCTCGAGGCGGGAGTAGAGGCACTCGCCGCCTAAAGCGTTGCTAGCGGCGAGCGATCGCATCTCGCTCAGATCCTGACGAAGTTGTTGGCGGCAAGTGGGCCGAACGGCAGTCCGGCGAGCGGGCCGCCGGTATCGAGCGGTCCCAGGTCCAAGCCGAAGTGCCCCGTTGCCGCGATGAGCTTGCGCACTTCCTCCTTCGCCGTCGCATCGTCACCGGAGTAGAACAGGACGCGCTGACCCTCGTTCGGAGCCTGCTGTGCAAACACGCGGGCGTCGAGATGGCTGAACGCCTTGACGACGCGTGCACCAGGCACGAGTGCGCTGAAGACCTTGCTCGAGTGCTGGCCACCCAGGTCGATGGCCTTGATGCCATAGGCGGCGAGTGGGTTGCTTGGATCCTTGGCGTCCGGAGAGTCGGGATCGAGGAACTGGACGGGGTGTCGGCGGCGTCCCGGTGATCAGCGCCGCGCCGCCGCGCGCCGGGGCGTGGGGGCCTCGGGCTGGGCGAAGACCTCGAGGTACAGCTTCTCGTCGAGTTGCGGCAGCTCACGCTGCGCGGCTGCAGCCAGCAGCTCCGCGGCCATCGTGGTGAGGATGCGGTAGTTGCCCGCGGCGTGGTCGCACAGCGTGTGGCGCAACTGCGGCGTCATCAAGCTGGCGTTGCCCGCGCCGGCCAGCAGATGGCTCAAGCTGTCGATGAGCTCCTCGCGACTGGCGTGTTCGGTGGCCAGCCGCGTGCGGATGCGGCTGCCCAGCGGGATCAGCTCCTCGCGACGCAGCTTGTCGATCAGGCGTGCGTCGCCGGCGAGCACCACGCACAGCAGCGGCTGGGAGTCGAAGCGGGCGCTGGCCATCAGGCGCAGCTCGCTCAAGCCCGCCGGGCTCATCTCCTGCGCCTCGTCGATGAGCAGCACCATGCGCCGCCGCGTCGTCTCCAGGTGCGCCAGCCAGCGCTCGCGCAAGGCCTTGAAGCCGCCCCAGCGGTTGTGCGGGCGCAGCGGCACGGCGAAGATGTCGCCGAGCTCGCGGTACAGGTCGGCCAGGTTGCTCTGCGGATGGCTGATGACGCCCACCGTCACATCGGGCAGCCGCGCCAGGCGATCGGCCAGCAGCCGCAGCGCGATGCTCTTGCCCGTGCCTGGGTCGCCATGGATCATGGCGAAGCCGCCTTCGCGGATCTGCGCGTGCTCGATGCGCCAGCAGAAGTTCTCCAGCTTCGGGTGCACGTAGATCGCCTCGGTGGGCAGCTCCGGTGCGAAGGGGTTCCACTTCAGCCCGTACAGGGCCAGCAGTTTTTGGTTCATTGCGGGTCGTTGCCGGTTGGCGCGGATGGGATGGGCTCAGTCGTTGGCAGGTACGCCGGCGGCATGCCGGTGGCGGCGTACTCGGCGAGCAGCTCGCGCAGCAGCGGGGCCATGCCTGTTGGCGGCAGCGGCGACAAGTCTGTGGCCACGGGATCCAAGCGCCGACGCTGTCCATCGGCATTGGCGGCCTTGTCCAGCGGCTTGATGGGGCACAGGATGGCGCCCGTGCGGGGATCGACGAGATCGACGCGGCTGAAGTCCCAACGCGCATAGCGCACGTGCACGTCGCTCAGGTGGCGCAAGCGCGCCGGGATCTCGAAGCGTGCACCGCCCAAGCTGAGCGTGCCGTCGGCACGGCGCGCGCGGCGCCGGACCTCGATGCGGAACGCATCGCGCAGCACGACCGAGTCGGGGC
>Ga0307515_10019364_pt1 | contig 12257 bp, 9 predicted proteins | sample 17_EM_MG_FD_194513 | JGI IMG/M metagenome (GOLD analysis project Ga0307515, IMG submission 194513) | Populus trichocarpa ectomycorrhiza microbial communities from riparian zone in the Pacific Northwest, United States - 17_EM | ecosystem: Host-associated > Plants > Roots > Unclassified | place...
TTAAAGGTATCTTATATTATTAGATATGTTATTATAAAACATGCTTTAGTTAAGGAGTTATTGATACTTCAAGTGCAAAATGATGATATAAAACCTTGATAAAAATGCACTTTTAAGTACTAATCATCGTCCATTATGTCAAGCTCAATTATCAATTTTAAAGTCTAAATTAGAATGATATTGGTTCGCGAATTCAATAAAATTCCGCTCGCGCTCTCATTAATTGGTACCAGTGTAAGATCTAATATCAAGTTATATCCCTTTTAATTCATGCCTTTATTTTTCTTGATTACTTGCCATAAAGTTTCACCTTCTTGAAAAACAAACCCTATTTCTTATGTTTCTTGATAATTGCCAAACACATACTTTAATAATTGTGTGTTCTTGATTTTCTTGATTGATTCATCTAATTGCTGAAAGAAATTGCAATACCATTAAATTTTTTTGAGTTTGCTGAAATTCAATAAAAAAATCAAAAGTTATGAAATTCTTAGGGTTGGCCGAATATACATCATTAAATTTTGATTATTGGGCAAGTTTCTTAAACCTTGAATCTTGAATCTTTATTCATTCTTGATTGTGTTTCTTTAATAAATTGGGGTAGATTAGTTGTTTTCTTTAGTTTTTTTATTATCTTGATTTAATCTTTATGTTCTTGATAATTCTTGCTATTGTTAGTTGTTTCTTGATTTTTATTCGTGTCTTCTAATCATCATTACATTCACACATATTTACATTGCTATTTGTAAATTTGTCTTCGTAGTCTTGTTTTGCTAGTTTCATAATTTTCTTGATTCTTGAGTCTTTTCAGAATTATATTATAAGATCACTATGAAATTTGGTTGATAAGTGTTAGTATCGTTAAGAACTGAAGCTAATAAAATTTGTGTGGAAAAAGACAAAGTGAGCATATTAGAGTGAAAACCTACAAATTTATGTGAAACACGAGAGAGTGAGATATTATTTTTATTTCATCTAACGGTTTCTTGCAGGTTATAAAAAAAAGTCAGTTGAAAGTGTTGCCTAAAAGAAGCGTGAAAAGTGAACTTAGAATCGCGACAATACATAGACATTGGTTTAGGGAGATTTTGAGTAGATTTGAGAAATTAGAGACTAGGGTTGATAAAGGGTTGAAAAGCCTTAGTAAAAAGGGAAAATTAGCTAAAGAAGGCTCGAAGAAAGTTGTATCACCTCTTGAAAAAGTTATAGTTGAAACTTTGATGAGGAGACCGAGGATGATGAGTTTCTTCATGGTGGTGGTTCCCACACATATAGAAACAGACTTCATAAGAGTCGACCAAAGAGAGGAAGCAATCGACCAAGTGTGAAATTTGATCATACAAGTAGTTCTGATGTCTATATTGATATGGATAAGAATTTGGGTAGTATACGATGAGGATTCCAACCTTTCAGGGACAAGTAGATCAAAAAGCTTATTTGGAATGAGAGAGAAAGGTGGACATGATTTTTGATATCTATAGGAGAAAAAGGTCAAATTAGTAGTTAAGGAGTTTATTAATTACACTTTGGTTTGGTGGGACAAATTCGAGAAGGATAAAAGGAGGAATGAAGAAAGGCTGTGAGTACATGGGATGAGTTGAAAGCAATTATGAAAAAGAGTTATGTTCCCAATTATTACTTTAGGGAATTATTTAATACAGTGTCGGGGCGACGTCGAATGACAGGCTAAGTCTCCTAAGAGTGTGTTGGAAAGGAAAGAGGTCTGGGTATATTCATAAAATTATGATTATAAAATTCAGGAGTCACCACCTAATATTATGGTTACTAGGAAACATATGGTCTGCGAAAGTCCGGGTAAGGGACTGATTGTGCAAGGGAAAGATGTATCACCCTCAGTGCACCCTACCTAAGGTAAGTTGTATTGTTGTTTGATTGTTTTTCTAGGTTGCGTTTCTCCATTAGTCTTTTTGTAAGGTTCAAGGCAAATCTTTCTTCATAAGAGAGTCTTTACCTTACAATGTAATTTTATACCCCCAAGTATTAAAGTCTATAGCTAAATCCTAACACTTTAAATATAAAATGAACAAAATGATTAGTGAAGGATTTTTGATATTTTGCCCAAACCCTAACGGATAATCATAAATTGGTTATGATATCCATTTTACATTTCAAAACATAAGAAAGATGCAATTTTTTTTATGACAATATGCTTGGAAAACCTTTAGGATTCAGTTGTATGCATTAAAACAAAATATTTTTTGTGTTTTTTTTTCAAAAGAGGAAATTAATTTAAAACTTTTTTAATTTTTTTTTAATTTCAAATTTTTTTAAGAAACGTTTTGGAGAAAAACCGATTATTTTAATACCGAATCTATACCTTACAATGTAAATATGCTACTCGATATAATGCAAAATTAGTAGAAAAACATACAAGAAAATCACAAAATTTTTTAAAGGACTTTCGGAAAACAAAATTGGAATTTTTTTATATTAATATATTATTATTAAATATATTAGGTTGGGCCGAGACAGTTCTAGCCCGACTCAATCGAGTTGGCCCCGACTATCAGCCCAATATATTTCTCTCTCTCTTTTTATTGGGTTGGACCCATCCCAACCATCTAGGCTGGGTCGGGTAGGGTCTAGCCCAACACAACTTAATCACTCGCCCAACCTCATGACTAAGATGCATTGTGAATAGTAGAACGTGAATAATAGAACATGAATAATTATTCACGTTTTACTGTTCATATGCAGGAAGATAGTAAAAGGATAGGTGAAGAAGAAGAGAAGGGGAGGTTACCTGGTGTATAGGAGAGGAGCTGCTGGTCCAGGAGGTCAACATGAGGTTGGTGGCACTGATGGAAGAGGTGGTGGCGGGTGTTGGTTATAGAAAGGAAGTTCACAAAAAATATTCACGTGGGAAGGAGGAGTTGTAACCAACAGGGGAGAGGTTATGGCTTTAGTGGTTGGTCACGGAGGTGTTGAGGGAGGAGTGTGGTGGCTGCTGATGGCTGAGGAGGTGGTTTCCCTCCCTTTCAGGCCATGAAATCCAACCCTATTTATAAGATGTGGAAGAAGGACCTTTTGCCTTTAATGGTGCCAAATCTTGGCTTTTGATTCGACCTTGAAGGATCTCAATCATTGGCTCAAAGTGGTCATCATGAGCTATCAAATTTGTCAATTGAAAGCTGGTTGGGTTGGCCATTTTGGGGTGGCGTTGAGGCCGTTGTGGTGTTAATCAGCTAGAAAGGACCATACTAGGGTGTAGTTAGATGTTAAGCCATTGTTTGCGTGAAAGTTTTGTCAAATTTGGTGGAGAGATAAAGCATTAAATTCCCCTGAAAAGTGGCTACCCGAGCAACTTTTTCAGGCAAAAATGTTGAAAAAGATGAACAGTGACCAGACGACATGTCGTCAGGTTTTTTTTTACTATTCAAAACAGTGTTGTTTTGGACTTTTAGGGTTTTCATTTAGAGTTTTAGCCAAAGTTCAATTTGGTCCTCTGGCTTTTATGCAATTTTGCCCCTACCGAACTTCAAAATCAGCCTCAAATTTTAGCATCCTTTTCAAATTAGTCCTTGGTTTTGGATTTATACAATTTAACCCCTAATTGACCATTAAACTTTCGCACCTCTTCAATTTCACCCCTGATTTCATTCAATTTTGTATCTAACGTCTTTTTCAAAATAGTCCTTGGCTGTAAATTGCTTCAATTTAGCCTTTAATTGACCCTAGAACTTTGATTTTCTTATGATTTTACCCCTAATCTGAACCAATTGACTTTGTAAAAACGAAATTTTGTCTCCTAAAATTTCAATCTTCTCAATTATGTCCAAATTAGGCTCCCAAACTTATTTTTTCACCAATTAAGACCCCAATAAAATTAATTTGACCCATTTAAACATAATTAAACTTTAATTTGGCTCATGATTAAATCAAATTGGCCTATTAAAAATCTAATTATGTCCTTGAACTTATTTTTATGCAAATTTATCCAATAATCATCTAACTTGACCTTGAATCTGCATTATCTGTTCAGATTTGGGTAAAATAAGGTACAATCAGACTCCCGATTCCATCCAGAATTGCAGCTTGATATCAGTCTTGCTATTTTGATTTTATTTTTTTATTTTTATTCTGGAAAGAAAAAAAAAGGTGAATTTGGGAAATAACCTAGAAATGGGTTATGACAAATACATTGCAGACAATTATTACACAGGGTCTTAAGAGTGTTGTGTTGAGGAGTATCAAAAGGATTTAGAAGTTGCTATGATTAGAGGTAATGTAGTCGAGGAGGAAGAAGTCATAATGTCAATGTTCTTGAATGGGTTGAATAGAGACATAGCTAATGTGGTGGAGCTACAACCTTATATGGATCTAAATGACTTGATGCATTTGGCTATAAAAGTGGAAAAACATATAAAAAGAAAGAGTAGTGCATGCCTATATGGTTTGTGGGGTATGTTTTTGGTTGGAAGTCGAATTACAGAAGAGAAGGTGGTATGCCATCGAAGTAGATAATTGGACAGAAAATAGTTGAACCTTTCATCCAAAAGAAGCAACTTTTGGCCAATAAAGGTAAGGCCAAAATCGAAGCTCAACCTCAATGCAAACATGATATTAGATGTTTTAAGCATCAAGGTTTGGTACATTATGCACCAGAATGTCCAAATAAGAGGGTTATGGTTGTAAAAGATGATAGATTCGTTGAATTTGCTAGTAAGAAGTCTAACTGTGATGACATGCCACCAATATAGGATATTAATGACTTGGAGTTTGTTAAAGAAGCTTTGGTAGTCAAAAGGTCATTAAGTGTTCAGGTTAAATAAGATGATGTGGAGCAACAAATGGAGAACACCTTCTGTACTAAATGCCTAGTCAACAATAAAATATGTAGTATGATCATTGATAGTTGTAGTTGTATTAATATTACTAGTATTATCACGATTAAAAAGTTGAATCTAAATACTATTAAGCATGAAAGACCTTATCAGCTTCAATGGTTGAATGATAATGGTGTAATTAAGGTAAATAGACAAGTGTTAATTCCCTTTTTAGTGGGTAGGTATAAGGATGAAGTGGTATGTGATGATATTCCTATGCATGCTACTCCTTTGTTGTTAGGAAGACCTTGGAAATTTGATAAAAAAAAGTCAAGCATGATGGATTTAAGAACATGTATTCTTTCGAAAATGATGGAAAAACCTATACACTTGCACCATTGACATCTAAATAAGTATGTAAAGATCAATTGAAGTTGAAGCAAGAAGCAACCTCCAAAAGCATTCAGATAAAAAATCATGGTGAGATTGTGATGAAGAGTGAAAATAAAGCGAGTCATGAGTCAGAAAAAAAGGGAGTAAAGTTTTGGCCATTAGAAAAAGGGAAGAGAGTTTTGGCCAGAATGAGAGAAAAAGGGGTAGAGGCTAAGTGTGGAGAGAAAATGAGTGGAGAGAGGAAAGAAATGGTGAAAAAAGAATAGAGTGTAGAAAATATAGGTAAACAATTGAGTTTCTATACAAAAAATAGCGAAATCAAGAGTGCTTATTTTTCTAACATGCCTATGATTTTACTTGTGTATAAGGAGATATATTTTTAACACTAACAATCTTAATTCTTTTGTTCCTAGTTTTGCTATATCTTTGTTATAGGATTTTAAGGATGATATGGGACAATCAAATTCAGATTTAAGCTTAATTTGTCCTACCATGCAGCTTTACACCATCAAGTATATTTTTTATATAACCATTGGACCAAGCTGAAAGTTTGTCATTAATGAAGGATGCAATCGATAATAGTATGGTAAAGTATATACATCTTATCCTTAGACTTGATGATATTCTTAACAATTTGATGCAACCATATTATTTGATAGTTTTACCTATGTTTTATAGATAAAATGCCTTGATATTATTTGTTTTATATTTTGAAGGCACTTTTGGATGTAAGATTCAAAAAGAAGTAAATTGAAGATAATTGGCAGATTTGACCTATGATCAATGTTTTGTGCAGAGCTTAATCTCTATAAGTTGAAATGAAGTGATTCTAGTGGCATTAGAAAGCTAACATCCATACCTTTTTGTACATATATGGCAAGAAAAATAAAAGGAGAAAGAGCATGAAGATTGCAACCTTCAAAGTCAAATCTTGTATTCTATCAATGTTGAACTTCGGTCATTCCGACTTGAATATCTTGAGTTACAGAAGTCCATTTGATGCAAACTCAATTTTGTTGGATTCTTAACTCGAAGACCTATCAGCCTACCAAATTTTAGTAGAATACAAACTTATATGAGAGAGATGTGATTTTTCTAAGATGACACATGAATTATGCCAGCAGACAGGTTTTGTGAAGAAACAAGTCCAAATTATGTCCCAAAGCATCTAAACCGACATCCAAGTCTTTATTTCGGCAATTTAGCTCCTCTAAGTCAAAAGTAAAAGCTTGAAGATTTTATGCAAGGCTATTTCTCCTTTTTTAGAAAAATAGTTATTTAAATGTAAACTATCTACTTAGAAAATGACTATTTTGAGAAAAGGGATTAGGGTTTCCTAGGATATAAAAAGAAAGAGAGAAAGGAAGAGAGAACGGCCAACCAAGAGAGAGAAAATGTACATCCCTCCAATAGAACCCAAAATCAGTTTTCTTCCTTCTTTTTGATAAATTGTTCAGTAGACATGCAAGGCTAAACTCTTTTTCTTGGTTGCAATGACACAGAAACCTTTAGATTTCAAGAACTGTGAGATTTATTTTACCTTTTTTTTTTCCAGTTTATATGATGAATGAATATGTTTGTTCTCCTATGCTTATTTCCTATGATTGTTTATTTTAATTGTTAGAGCGGACTCTAAGTTATTATTGTGAACAATCTATTGCTAAGTTTTCTATCAAAACCGAAGTTGTGGTATATAAACTTGTGAAGCAACTGAGATTAATAATTGTGGCGGATCAAGATTGATAATCTTAGGAGAACATTCGATTAATCAAATCAAACATGGACTGCGGACAATTATGTTGTCTATATTAATCAACTCATCTAGTTCTTAAGGCTGCCATTGAATTAAATTACTAGTGCGGACACTATGGTTGTTTGATGGTTAGGATTAGTTATACAGCGGATCTGTTAACTAATCAACATAAGAAAAGATAAATATTCAGAGTATAAATTGACATTTCGTTTCCATAATCAGTTCTGATTTCTATAGGTGGATGTTTACTTGCGACCAATGCTTATTTTTTTTGATAAATTTTGGTTTTCTTTGATTTAGCATTGAATGCTTCTTTCTGTTTACTATAGCATAGCATAGATAACTCCAACCCCCCTTAAATTGCATATCATCTAGCATAAAAATCTGACTTTGACCTTCCTCGTGAGATCGACCCCTTGCTTGCTATATACTATCTTGTTTATTTAAACTAGGGTAATTAATTTGTGAGACCGCGACATCGCAACATAAGTTGTATGGATTTTGTATGTTTAGTAAGATTGATTTGAAAATTGGTTATCATCAAAGTAAGATGAAAGAAGGGGACGAAGGGAATAATAACTTTAAGACTAAATGTACATTATTTGAATGGTTACTTATGTTGTTTAGTCTTACTATTGCACATTGTAATTTAATGAGATTGATAATCATAAATTGTGTGCATTCATAAGTAATTTGTTGTTGATTAAATTCATGATATTCATAGTAAGAATTTAGGTGAGCATATTGAGCATTTACCATTTTTGCACATTATAATTTAATGAGATTGATAATCATAAATTGTGTGCATTTATAAGTACTTTTGTTATTAATTACATTCATGATATTCATAGTAAGAATTTAAGTGAGCATATTGAGCATATACCATTTTTGTTTAATATGCTACAAAAGAAATCGACATGTGCTATTCTATTAAATTGGAAAAAGTATCCACTATTTAAAATATTTTATGGTTTAATTCTACTAGATTTGAATTTTGTTCCTATTGATGAAAGAGTTTGTCTTAATGGTTGTCACGGGGCGTCAAGCGAAGACGACGGGTTTACCTCCTAAGAGTGTGTGAAAAAGGTTTTGAGTATAATAATAAAATTATGATTATAAGATTAAGGAGTCGTGTAAACCACAGGAAAAAAAATAAAGGTTGCTTAAATTGCAACTTAACTACATGAGAAATAAAAGTGAAGAATTATGCTTAAATTTTGGATAGGGTTAAATAAAAACAGGAATTCAGAAATTTTTGGATATAAATTTTCGGGCAAAATAATTCGAGACGTTATAAATTAACCCGGTAATGTTGAGGGTTGGATTTAATTGAAAAAAAATAAACTTTTGGGATGGAGTTCTAAGAAATGAAAAGAATAAAGCTTGATTTTAAGAAGAAAAAAATAAAATATGGAGGTAAAAAAATAATACACTTAAAGGAAATGGGGCCTAAGTACAACTAAGAGAAATTATAGAGTATAAATACTCCTCTCCTCACCAAAAATCTACAGCAACCAAAAGGAAAGAAAAGAGGGAGTTTTTGTATCCATTCTTGCAAAATCAAGAGAGAAACACAAAATTTCAAGAACCTGTCCAAGATTAAGGGTTTATAGATGGAATAAACACTTGTGGGCAAGAGATTAACAAGAAAATTGAACAAAAAAGAAGAAGGAGGGCCGATTGTCATTAGAAAAGAAAGGAGGTAGTTGACTTCAACTGGTTGAAGATCAAAACCTTAATTCGTACCGGGTAAGGTGTTCTAAACATGATCTTATAATTCATTTCAAATTCGATAATGAATTGATGCCTTGATGTTGAATTACAGATTAGGGTTCTTAGACTTGAATTGGGGGAAAAAGTATTTGTAGTTAAAATTAAGTTAATTCATGTGTGGTATGTCATTTGGGACGTGAAACCATGATAATTTACCCAGAAAATATAGTTTGTGAAAGTTATGTGTGAAGGGAAGGGGGGTGACGAATCTGGACAGACTCATCTCCTGACTTTCGGTAAGATTTTGGATAGGAGAAGGAGGGAATGGGGACTAGGTTCTTTAATAGAAATTGTAGTTTTGGATGATTGGTCTTGCTCAATTTGGAGCTGTAGAACTCCAATTATGGGTTATCAACCGAGACCGGGTCATGACAAACCCCATAGGGCAGTAAGTCTGATTTCTTGATGAGCAATTTTGACTATCTTAGGGGCAGAACTGAGTTCTCCTTCCTTCAAAGTACTTGTAGCCCCATGTCTTAGCTTTCCAAAACTACCAACCTCGCTTGAAACGGAGTCCTAGAACTCTAGATAGAGTTACAAATCTGAGAGGAGGTCGAAATGCGACCTCTACAAAGAGTAATAGTTCAATGTCTAGACAGTAACGATTCAAGACAATAACAATTCAATATCTAGACAGTATATAACAACCTAGCTTTTTCAAGGCCAAAATCGATGGAATTTTTTTTGGTCTGGTTCTAGATGTTTTTCACCATATCATTCTGCAGATTTATAATTGCATTCCATTCATTAACAAGACACAATCCACGTAAGATAATAATCAATGTTCCCATAAAACATATTCTCAATACATGTGCCCATATTATTATATTTTTATACTCATAGGTTTACATTACATCATATTGACATACTCACAAATTCACATTCCTATTCTAGTCTCGCTAACATCACGAGGTCATACAAGAGTGTCAAACATCAAGTTACACAATTAGTACTTTCATTATTCTGATCTCATGTAATTTCACAAGATGATATCCTCATAAAATGAATACCTCATATGCATATTCATACACATCATATCAACTTGTTCGCACATTCACATCTGTGTTCCATTTCAATTTTTCGTTACTAGTCTCTATAAAAGGGGTCGGACGACTAATTGGGTGATTAACACATCCGTTCATGCAGAACTCATATCACTCATAACATGCGAATATATAGTTCTTTTCAAAATGTGAGTTGGGAAATGAATTTTCCTACACACCATGTTGGTATGATGTCCCTGTTACAGCACAAGACAATTTCAAGCAATATAGGCAATTTAACGAAACATAATAAAGCAATATTAGCGTTACATTTCATTTATGGACCAAAAAAGCATAATTCTATCATTTCTCCTTACTTATGTAAATACCACCATTAATAATTCATCAATTACTGAGGCTAATTACAATACTCAAACCCGATCATTCATCCCGAATATTATTGGCCGAACTAACGTTATTCTTTGTTTAAAGCATAACAATCATAGTTCTTTCATATACTTAGTATATACAAAACCTGGTATATATGAACACATCAATTCTTGAAAACTAATTTATAACTCTCAAATCAGGCTATCCTCTTAGGATGCCATTAGCCGAAGTCAATCATCTATTCATCCCGGTCATTCACTTAGGATGATATTAGCCGAAGCTAGTCATTTATTTAGCCGAAGCTACTCATTTATTCATCCTAGTCATCCACTTAGGGTGCCATTAGCTGAAGCTATTCATTTATTCATCTCGGACATCCACTTTGGATGCCATTAGCCATAGCTATTCATTTGTTCATCCCGGACATGCACTTTGGATGCCATTAGTCATAGCTACTCATTTGTTCATCTCGGTCATCCACTTAGGATGCTATTAGCTATAGCTAGTCATTTATTTGTCCTGGTCATCCATTCGGATGCCGTTAGCCGAAGCTAATCGATAATTTATCCCGGTCATCCATTCAGAAGCCATTAGCCAAAGTTAATCATTTATTCATCCTGAACATCCACTTTGGATGCCATTAGCCATAATCATTTGTTCATACCGGTCATCCACTTAGGATGCTATTAGTCGTAGCTAGTCATTTATTTGTCCTGGTCATCCATTCGGATGCTATTAGCCGAAGCTAATCAATGATTTGTCCCGGTCATCCCTTCAGATGCCGTTAGCCGAAGCTAATCAATGATTTATCCCGGTCATCCATTTGAATGCCGTTAGCCGAAGCTAATCATTTATTCATCCAGGACATCCACTTTGGATGCCATTAGCCGTAGCTAATCATTTGTTCATCTCGGTCATCCACTTAGGATGCTATTAGCCGTAACTAATCAATGATTTGTCCCAGTCATCCCTTCGGATGCCATTAGCCGAAGCTAATCATTCATTTGTCTCAGTCATCCATTCAGATGCCATTAGCCAAACCTAATCAATCTTTTATCCCGGTCATCCATTCGAATGCCATTAGCCAAAACTAATCAATGATTTATTACGGTCATCCCTTCGGATGCCATTAGTCGAAACTAATCAATGATTTGTCCCGATCATCGATTCGAATGTCATTAGCCGAAGCTAATCAATCATTTGTCCCGGTCATCCATTCGGATGCCATTATCCGAAGCTAATCTATGATTTATCCCGGTCATCCATTCGGATGCCATTAGCCGAAGCTAATCAATCATTTGTCCCGGTCATCCCTTCGGATGCCATTAGCCGAAGCTAATCATCAACCCATCAAACGTTTTAGAGGTGGTTTATGAAATTACTATAACATGGTAATATCTCTTGAATTGCTCATTCAAACGATTCATAACAACTTGACATTCACTGCAACATAATAGCAGACCCTTCATGATGCTCGTACAGGTGTTCTATAATAGTTTAACATTCAGTAAACACAATAATAGATCCTTTGTAATGCACAAACAAACATTCCATAACAATTTAGCATTCAGTATCACAATAGTACATCCTTTGTATTACTCATCCAACCATTCATGACAGTTAAGGTTCAATACAATACAACAATAGATCCTTCGTAATACTCATACAACCATTCGTCACAATTACATTCAATAAAATACAATAGTAGATCCTTCATAATACTCATACAACCATTAGTCACAATTGCATTTAATAAAATACAACAGTAGATCCTTCGTAATGCTCATACAACCATTTATTACAATTGCATCTAATAAAATACAACAGTAGATCCTTCGTAATACTCATACTAGTAGTCATTAGCAGCCCAAATTCATAACAGCCCCACCAACATCTCATAGTCGATTTAATATTCATCGCAACATGACACAACCAAAAGATTGATGTCTTCTCCCAAGTGTAGGAGCGTCGAAGTAATAAATAACCCGGCAAGACCGGGGTCGAACCACAGGGAGGTTAACTATATAAATTATAAATAATAATAATAATAATAATAATAATAATAATAATAATAATAAGTTGAAGAGAGCTTTGAGATGTGATATTGATATAAGGATTAAACAATGATAAAAACAATTGTCAAGGTTAGAGGATCCACTCATGTTATTTCAAACAAGT
>Ga0307515_10019366_pt1 | contig 12257 bp, 9 predicted proteins | sample 17_EM_MG_FD_194513 | JGI IMG/M metagenome (GOLD analysis project Ga0307515, IMG submission 194513) | Populus trichocarpa ectomycorrhiza microbial communities from riparian zone in the Pacific Northwest, United States - 17_EM | ecosystem: Host-associated > Plants > Roots > Unclassified | place...
CGTTGCTTGAGAGGATATCGAGTAGTCGTTGTCACCGGCTTTGTTCACTACAACTAGAACGCGTGGCACGGAAGGGTTTCTCCAGGTCAAGCAACGGAGTCGCGATCGGGCTCCCCATCTTGGACTCGACATTGATAGAGGGAGTCCTTCCAAAGCATTCGCCGAGTTCTAACGGCTCGGTTTTCGCAATCAGAAGCAATGTGATAGGTTCTAGGTCAGCCCTCAGTCCTCAAACCTCGGTGGAGGGATTAAGAGCAAGTTCTCGCTCTTACGCCTGGTTCTAGCAGGAGGTCCATTTGTCGTTCCCTGCGATTCGGCCGAAACAAGCAAAGCCGTTGTTTCTAGAGTCACAATTGGTATTGTCACACCCGGCTATCTCCCGAAAAACGTGCTGTCGAACCACGATTTCACCATCGGTAGGCTGAGACTGCGTCTCTGGGTCATCTGTCACCTCGACCAAGCTAGTAGCGCCGAAGTGGGTATTTAACTGTGTGTTGATAAAATCACAGTGCACGGTCAATGCCAACGTTGAGAGGATATCTAGTAGTCGTGGTTTACCACAAGCCGGGACGCGTAGCTCTGAAGGACCTTGTTCAAGCCAAGCAACGAAGCACCAGGTGACCCTCAGGATCCCCGAGTCAATCATGGTTGAAATGTTCGAACTGCCTTCCTGCATATTCGCCGAGTTCCAGCAGCTCTGCTCCCGCGACGCGATAAACTCTGGGTCAGCGGTCAGTCAAAAGGCCAAGACTCTGAGTTTCCGCTGAACGCAAGATCGCGAACTCGTACCCGGGCCGACGTGTTTTCTTGTTCCAAGTCATATCATACCACCGCTTCTTGGTTGTATCAAGAGGGTGAACTTACGGCACTGAGAAGACATCCAGAGGTACAGGGTTTTCCAGGAATTGCAGTTTGAGCTCGCGTTCGTCGAGCATGTCTCAGCAAGTAAGTCCGTACTGGGGTGTCCGTTCTTTCTTGACTACTCGGGTGGTCGAACTCGCAAACTTTCTGACTCCCTCATTCCAAACGTCCTCTGGGAAAGCAGGTGGTGAAAGGTATGTTTGGCTCATGTGCGGGGGCTGGCAATGTTCGGTAGGCCTCAACGTTACTAAAGATCAGTTGCAGCCACCAGATTTGTTCACAAATTGGAGCACGCAGAGCAAAGGGAAGATAAGGAGTCGGGGCGTGATGAGACTGGGTGACTATCCTTAACGCTAGAAATATACATATCCGTTCCAGTTGGGTTCCATTAGCCGAGGTTTACTCCCCAGTTTCTGACGCACTTCGCACAGTGTAACCCGATGAAATCAAAAGTTCAAGTGTAGGGATGGCGCCAGCACCTTGCAGGCATGAGATAGGTGGGTTTACAAGCCTTCCCGGCCCCGGTAATTTGGAAGGTCGGCCAGTTTTCGAGAAAAACAGTGGAAGTGTCGTGATTCCAGATGCGCGGTTTGGAGACAATATCCACGACCCGACGCAACGGTCGGGGTCCTGAAAGTTCCCTTAAAAGCCTCTGGGTATTCGTCTAGACTCGTGTGTACATGGTGTAACCTTACGGATAGTCACCCACTATCGTATCAAGTAAAGGATAATTTATTGTGTAAAGTAACTGGCCGAAAATATGATGAGCGGTAAATTTTATATACGGTGAAGATGGGGTATGCAATGCAGGAGGTATATAGATATGAGTGAGCGTGCCTAGGATGTCAATAGATAAGGGTCTGGGAAAGATGTAGGATGGGTAAAGTGCGGGTTAGGTAAGGTGTAGGATGTGCAAGATGGCCGAGGGAGCTGAGAGATCATGGTGCTAGATGCCAGGTATATGAGGAGAGCGAAGAGGAAAAGGCCACGAGAGTACAAGTTCAAGAAGAGAGATCACAGCAAAAGCCAAAGTTCATGAGAGAAGTTCAGCCAAATTTAGGTTCGAGAGATGGGGGCGGAGAAAGCACAAGTTCGAGAGGATATCCAGTAGAGGTGTCGTCGTCGTTGGAGGCAGGTATCCGCTCGGATTGACGCACGAGAACAGAGTGCAGGAGTAGAGATGAGAGGTAGGCTGGGGAGTCTAGTTTTCGCAGAGGTCGAGCTGAGCGGCGAGGTCTTGAAGGGCTTGCAGGTTCTCGGCGGATCTGCTGGAGGGAACAAAACCACGAGCCATCCGGCCGCCAAATGTCGCGTCCTTGGGATCAGAAAACTGTGCAAGCCATCTATTCTCAGGATCATAGCTCCTGAGCTGACGAAACACGATCAACGCGTCCATGTGCGTTGAGAAATCAAGGACGGCATAAGAAACACCATAACGAGCAACTCCTCTGACGACCCTGCCGTCGAAGCACTGGACACTCGTCGCCTCAATTTCCAAGTCCTGCAACGCATCTTCTAGAAAGCCACAGGAGAAAGAGGAAGTGGGGTCGGTGACAACGACGGAAGACGAGTCAATGTTGTCGACAATGACCCTCCTGGGCTGGCCAGAATAGTCGCCTTTCGTCGCAGCGATCAAGTGCCTGACTGGTCCAGGAACAAAAACGGAAGTGCGAGAAGCCACAGAAGGAAAAGCCGGAAGAGAGCTGGAAGATAACGGAGAGCCGATGATAGAGGGAGAAGGCGAGGTTGACGAATGGAGGGACTGGTCTGGAGAGACTGTCGAAGCAGAGCACTCACCAATGGTCTCCGCGGCACCTACAGCTCCATCTGCACCCGCAGATGACACTCCGCCACCCGAAGCGTCGCCAGACAACAGACAACAATCCGGATTTCCATCAGGTCGAATTGACGGGGAGGACATAGCGCCACCACCGTTCTCGGAAGAGGGAGACGTCGCAGTATGATCGCAGCCCGCTGAATCCTCACCACCGGCGGACGGTGAATCAGATTGAGCAGTCGGCTCAGATCCCGCTGGAACCGCGTCGCAGATGGAATGCAGACCGGTCCGAGCAGACAGATCGATGGATCCTGGGACGCCCATTCCACTCTTCCTCGACCAATCCTTCGCGCTGAATGCGGACTGGTTCAACTTCGAGGTGTTGTTGTGCACCTGGCGAGAGTCAGACCAAGTGCGGTTGCCGTTGTGGTGACCACCGTGGCGACCGTCGACTGGGGGCATGGCTAAGTATCCGGATGGAGGGGAGAGAGGGATATGCTCACCAGAAATCTGCCAGCCATCGTTATCGTCGACCCCAATGCCAGCGAGCATGTAGATAGGGGGCTCTCCGATGTCCGTGTCTTCGGTACTCCAGTCAATGCAGGGCTCTGGAGCAACTTCTGTGGTCGTTAAGTCTGGGGCGTCTTGGAAATCTTCTGGGGGAATAGCGGTGATTTCTTCAAAGTCTGAAACGTATTCTTCTGCGGTGTCACCGATGGAGATCATTTCCTCTGAATCCCTGATCCCGTCGACAATCACGTCAGTGGGGACAGTAGGGTTGTAAGAGGTGTCGGACTCCTACGGATGGTCAGCATGTGGCAGGGGGAGGCGGAAGGCAGACTCACGATATCAGATTCACCGCAGTTGGAGATGAAGGTGGATTTTTGGGAGTCAGCGCTGTCGCCGTCGTTCTGGGTGGTACGGATGTCTTCGGAGGCTGTTGGAAAGTGTGAGTTATTTGGGGGGGAGGAAGAAAAGTGAGATTTACATGGAGACAAGTTCCGGAAAGCGACGACATCGACAGAGAATTTGACGGAGGAGGGGAAGATCGAGGAGATATGATTTGAAGAGAGGGTGATCTCCGCGTTGAACAATACCCGGCCATCGGAGGTGGTGATGACGACAGGAATAGCACGAGGCAAGGAGGAAATATCCACAGCAGTGGTAGACACCTCGGGTTCAGAGTTCATACCCAATTCCGAGTTTGAATCCGGGGTCGAGTCCACGTCCATGAAGACCACCGAGCCAACATAGGAGGAAGGAGGCAGGGCTGAGCCATTGTCGTGAACCCCACATGGTGGTCCAACTTCGGCATCCGATGTATCAGCGTGGTGACTGCTCTGAAGTCGAGGCGTTGCGCTGGGAGAGGAAACCAGGGACAAACGAACTACCTCGAACAAGGCGCAGTTGACTGAATAGACCAGAACACAAAGGACGAGAGACCAAAGACGAGAAAGATACATCTCCACGAACCCTGGGGTTTCCCAAGGGTGCTCGGCGTAATCCACAACGAATGGAGCATTGGAGATGGAGCAGGCGGGAGGGGAGGGAACGTAGAGAGTGATGTCGTTGGAGATGCGGGTGGTGAGGGAGGTGGAGGTAAGAGCGGGAGAGGAGAAAGAGGGAGAGGCAGGGAAAGGAGAGAGAGGAAGAGAAGGAGGGGAAGTGCGGGAGGAGTGGGAAACCGAACCATCAAGAGAACCCAGAATTCTGACCGCACAGCTGCGATAAATCCACTCTGCCCGGTCGACGGAGGAAAACGAGGATGCAGAAAAGGCTGGAGGAGATAGAATGTCCTCGTAGTGCATAGCGATGCTTTTCCAGCTTTCCGTCGCCGCTGACCCGATAGTTTGAATGGAACGCCGAAGGTTTTGCTTGGTTGTGACCAGGTTAGGATCACTCCCGTGCAACAACAGAAGAGTGCCAATGTTGAAGGCAAGTGAAAGGAAGGTAAAGGAGGGAGTGACCAACATTTTCGCTCGCTGTCTGGAGAGACGAGATGAGAGCGAAGGATAAGGAGGAAACTGAACCGAAGGCTGGTAGATAAACCAGTGACTGTGACCAAAGCGTGACATGTGACAGTGTTTGAGTTGAACTTGCCTTTTTTAGGTTGCGCGTCTGACGCGTCCCTGGGCAGGGGTCGCATGTTCCTGCTGTGAAAGGGTACGAAGAACGAGAGAATCAAGAACCAGTGCTTGGTCCATATCGTTTCCGTGGACATTGGAAGACCGGGGGTGACGCGATAGCGATCTGTAAAACAATCAGCCGCGACAGGAGGCGCGACTGTGATTCACGGATGCAGTCTCCCACTTGAGGTGGATAACGGGAACATACGTGCTCGGGTGGATGCTGCCAAACTGTGCACCTTTCTACCAGTGGAGGATACAGACAATGCGTGTGTTTGCTCCGTGACCCCTCGAAAAATTCAAACATACTGGAATCGGGTGATTTCTCGTATAGTTGTTCACCAATCCGCCCCGCTTCTCTCTATTGATTGCGTTCAATTAAATTGCTGTTCCAACGTACTGCCCCATCAAGTGTGGATGGCATGAACTAAACGACGTCGTTGAACGTGAACTGTGTGAAAGGGGTAGGCGATTGTGATTGGAGGGGACCGTCAGTCTTGTCCATCCTCCAGTGGATTTCCAGCATCAAGCGCGCATACTGTCGGGGTGTTATTATGGATCAGCAAGGGTAAGGTAAATGCGGCCCACCTGAACGATAAACAATGGAATCGATTTGTTTGGAAACCCCGATGGTACACGCGACCCACCTCCACCCATCATCGATAAATTCAATGTTTAGGAGATGAGGGAAAATGCGGAGAAGGGTGAGGGAAACCGGCAGCATGTACTGAGTTGGCATGGGTATATGTCCAACTTCAAGGCTCGTCAAAGCGCAATCCCCCCACGGGGGGCGGGGTGTGCCGTCCAGGGGTGGTATGACCTGATCAGCTAATTCCAGGATCAAGCTACTTGTTTGAAAATGGATGCAAAGTTTAGAAAGGCCAAGGCAGTGGTGGGCGAGTGCGATGAGTCCCTGGACTGTGACGTCACTGGGGGCTTCACACGGTGTGTTGCCTAACTGAAGGACTTCTAGCTTCGGCATCGCTTGTGCCAGGGTGATAATGATCTCGTCATCCACGCTCGAGGAACAACCATCTAGGCAGGAGAACTCAATAACGAGCACTTTCAGTTGCTTAAACGGGAGGAGGGAGTAATAGGTTGGGTTCCATGAGCATGAGGTGCGGAACCTGAACTGTGAGAGTGTGGCGGAGGCGGAGGTGGAGAGTGCAACATTTTCAAATGCTTCGAGGAAATCACCGATCTGGTCGCATTCCGCGTGGAGGTTAACCTCCGTCAGGTTGGAGAGCGTCGCCCCCTTGAACGCTCGTAACCAGTAGTGGTCGTGGTGATATTCGATATCCAGTTTGGTGAGATTCGGGAGTGATACTGCGGGCAGTGAAGTGGGCTCCGTAAAAACCGACCGTAACCCGCGTAAGTTGGGGAGCCGGTAAGCAACCCGACTGGCCCCCTCTGTCAAGACAGAATCCACCAGGAAAGTTCGGAGGGTATCTCGGTTGCAGGTGAGAAGCATTTCAGAAATTGCGTTAGTGATGGTTGCATCGTGCGGTAGGGGATGGAGAGAAATGTGTTGCATATGGGAACACAATGTTGGCAAGTTGATGACCATTGACGCTACCATCACCGCGGGGGGACGGATTGCGAATTGGATGTCGATACGGATGGTCCTATGGGAGAGAAACAAGGGGACGAATGGAATGATATCCGCATGGGCTTCATTCAGTTCGAGAGTCTTCAGGTTCGGAAGCAGGGGTTCGTTGAGCGTCCGAAGTCGCAGTGCCGATAGAACGTCCAGAGGTATGGTTTCCCTGGAAAGGTCTAATTTGAGTTCCCGCATCCGTCCAGCATATTTTTTGAAGCGGGCCCATTCCACCGTCGTTGGCATTCTCTTGAAAATCTTCCAAATCAAGCGGTTGAGTAAGGAAGAGATAAGGAGCGGTTGGCAGACTCACGAAAGTTTGGGATATTTCGTCCCAAACGTCTCCGGGAAAAGTCTCCAGCAATAGGTCCAGCAGATCCTGTTTCCTCCATAACGCGTCCAACACCGGGTCTTCAAAGTTTTTACAGCAACACGCCAATGCAACAGCACTCGCCCCTCCTCCAGAGGTGACGAGCTCACAGGCGAGAAGCCTGACAATTTCATCCACGGCGAGGCAGGCGTGCATGGGATCTAGAAATGTATTCGACCCAAGCATCAAAGGTACACAGAAAACTGATAGCTCACGGTCAATTCTAACCTCACGTAATGCAGTAGTCTGACTCGCTCAGCACCACAAACCAGACAACCTGAAGTCGAGAAGGGACGGAGATGCGCCGGAAATGAAGCGCCCATTGACTTCGCCGTCTAGTCAGCTGACCCGGGCGCCTCTACGACCCAACGCTCGCACACTGCAATCTACGTTAAAGACAGCTCCCTCTTTATTTTCGAGTTCTGCACACTATCACAATAGGCGAATACAGTGGTAAATAAGTTATCCCTTAGAAAGTATGACTACACGTTGAATAAGACGGGTCAACAGACAGCGTAAAAGTGGAGTGGTGGTTTGAAACGGGGGCGCTCTACACCACATCACTCTCAACCATTTTGTGGTGGAAAATCAATACCGGGTGTCTCCTGCCGGGGCATCAGTATGTTACTTCGAGATGTTGTAGGGCACCTTACTTGAGGAACGGGCGAGAGTATCCATCCGGTCGGAGAGCCGTTTGGAGAGTTGGATGGTATCCTCAACTTGCCCCCACTGTAGGTTAATGTAGTAAATCTCGTTGATACGAGGGAATATGTGGAGTAGGGCTAGGGCGACCGTCAGCGCAGACCCCTCTGGGATAGGTGCATTTCCAACTTCGAGGGTCGTCAAAGCGCACTCCTCCCGTGGAGCAGTGGCTTTACCATTAGAAGGTGAAGTCGCCACTTCATCAACCGCCGCCTGAACCAGGCTATCCACTCGGATATGGACACGAAGGATGGATAGGTCGATACAGTGACAGGCGAGCCCGACGAGCCCCTTTGGTGTCACGCCGGTGGGCGTTCCGCATGGATGCGAACCAAGTTGAAGGACCTTCAGTTTTGGCATCGCTCGCGCAAGGTCGATGAGAATATTATCATCTACCGTCGAGGAGCAACCGATGTCACAGGGGTTTCCGATTGTGAGGTCTGTCAGCTGCTTAAACGCAAGCAGAGAGGAATAAGTCGGGTCCCACTGGTGTGAGGAGTAGAATTTGAACTTCAAGAGTGTGGTCGATATGGATGTGGCAAGCGCGACACCTTTGAACGCCTCGAGAAAGCCGCCAACCTGCGGAGAATCGGTGTCGAAGGACACAGAGGTCAACTCGTTAAGTGTTGCTCCGTCGAAACTTTTTAACCATTCATGGCTATGGGTATAGAAAATGTGCATCTTGACGAGTTTCGGAAGAACCACTGGTGGTAGAAAGGTGGGCCCCGGAGGGAACGAATACAGCTCGCGTAAGTTTGGCAGCTGATAAAGGACTTTACGTGCCGCGTCGGTCAACGGGGAAATCACTCCGAACGTCTGAAGTGTATTCCGATCGCAGGCAAGGAGCATGTCGGAGACGGCGGCGGTGACGATAGGGCCCACCGGTAGGGCATGTAGATTAATCTTCCGTAGACTGGGACATATTGTTGAGAAGGTGCAGATTATCGAGGCAATAATTAATGTAGGGGCAATGGGAGAGGAGAATGATTCGGGGAACCCGATGTCGATGATCGCGGTTCTCGGGGAGAGAAACAAAGGTATGAACGGGGTGAATACCGCAGTCGTCTCACGGCATATAAAAGTCTTCAGACCCGGGAGCAAGGGTGTGCTGAGGGTGTGGTGCTGTAGTACGGAGAGAACATTCATGGATAGGGGGTCTTGATAAGGATTCACGTTGAGGGTCCGGATCCTTCGAGCGTACTTCTGGAAGCAGGCCCATCCCGTATTGGTGGGGATTCTCCTGAAAGACTACTCGAACGAATATTTTAGTGAGAGGGGATGAAACGTGGTGAAACCACTCACAAAGATCCTGCCATTGTCATCCCAAGCGTCTCCCGGTAAGGATTTCAGCAACGGGCGTAGCTGATCCTGTACCTCCCATAACGCGTCCAACACCGGTTCTTCAAAGTTTTTGCAACAGCACGCCAAGGCGGCAGCGGTTCCCTTTCCTCCGGAGGCGACGAGTTCACAGGCGAGGAGCCTGACAATTTCATCCACGTTGAGGCAGGCGTGCATTGAATCTTAAGGTGCGTTTTGGGCCCCGAGTGGACGCGGTCACTTGATTCGTTCAGCCACCACGGTCCACAGTGCTAATAGAGCCGAACGACGAGGAAAAGAGTTTGAAACTTAGGCTCGAGGGATGGAGCGCCCACGTTGCTCACCCGTCCCACGATCCGTCCCACTCCCCTCGCACTGCCATCCACAGGCCGTACACCGTGAACCGAAGCCACTCGTCGACAACACCAGATGGCGCACAGGTGCTGGGCGCTCGACGAGATCGTAAGGGCCATCGCCGTGAACCTTGTGTCGGACAAGGCGAGAACATCGGCTATCTCACTGGCGAGTTGCTCTAAGTCTCTCGAGGAACCAGTTCTCTGCGAGGTTTGGCGAAGCCTTTCTGGCCTTGCGCCCTTGGTCAAATGTTTCCCTCCCGAAGTTTGGGAGATCAAGGACGAAAAGCTGGCAAGTACCACACAGAACGTTCAGAGGACGTGTAATATCGGTCTAATACAATGCCCGACAGTTCTTCAAGAGAGCCCCACTCCGCGCTGAATGGGCTCGATTCAAACAGCGGTACGCATCAAAGGTCCAACAATTGGAGGTATCCTCCCCGGATGCGGTGATCTCCTGGGCCGCTCTCCATATGCTTCAGCTTTACTCTCACTATAGCCCTCTTCTTCCCAATCTCGTATCGCTGAATTGGGACAGTGACGAAACGTTCCTTCCGTTCATACTACCGTTTGTCTCTCATTCCTTGACGTCAATCGTCATCGATGTGCCCCGCGGGGCAAGTCCCTTGCTACCCCCGATCCTTACAACTCTCTCCACATTGTCACCCGACATTCGAGAAATCCAAATCGAACGGCTATACCACGGCCCTTCAACAGAAGAGGCTTCCTCCCAACTGTTGATGCAGTGCAACCCCTACCGTCTCCGCAAATACAACGTTGACTCGCCCATATCTCCTTCTGCGCTCAGACACATCATTCAGCTCCCATCACTAGAGGAGTTCTGGCTCGTCGTCGGCTCATTTCAACTTCCAGACCCTCTACCCATTGTCGTATTCCCGAGCCTTCGACTATTAGATGTCGAGTACAGTGGGGATCCCACCTGGCTGAAACTACTGCCGGCCATCGAAAACCCAGTTTTGACATCCGTCTTCGTCGAGTGTTCGGGATCGGACGTCGCGCAGTTCGTGGAGGCGTTTCAGCTAACCATGGCCGGGTGCGGGATGCACGAGCGCTTACAAGAGTTTCGGGTGCGAAGCCAAGACGAATTCAAGATCACCCCGCAGATCATCGCCTATACTTCCTCGTTCAAAAGCCTGACATCCCTGAAGGTGCTTTCCGAGTGCTCCCCAACCGTCTGCCAGACCTTCGATTTGACAGATGACGACATCGATCTATTAACCAAAGCGATGCCGCGTCTCGAATCGTTGGCTATTGGTGAGGAACCCTGTGGGGTTCCGTCGCAGATCACCTTCAAAAGCCTATACACTCTATCCCGTCGGTGTCCACTATTGGCGACCCTTCAAATCCACTTCAACCCTGCGTTGTTCATAACAAAGGTGGACACGGATTCTGAGTCCGGGGATGTCGCACTTGGCTTGCTGGATCTCAAGACCTCTCCATCCGATCTGTGTTCCGTCACGACGATCGACGTCGGGAACATCCCATTGCCGCCGGCATCTGCTACTTCCTACATCATGGCCTTGGGGTTACTGGGAGTGTTCCCTCGGCTGGAGAAACTCGAGTACGATGATGGCGATTGGGAAGATATTGACGACCTGATAGGGGTTTGCCGACGCATGGGTCGTTTTGCATTTGGGAAGGCCTAGGATTAGGATTCCACGGACCCATCAAACACCTATGTTACTCATGACATACAACCAACCACTGTATTAGTATTCGCACAGGCACATGTAATTAATGGCATATACTACGGAGCGAAGCAAGGACGATAGGAGTTGAGAGTTGCAAGTGGAACTCGTACATATATAACGGGCAAGGAATCCAAGGGGAGAAGGGTAGTTTACACAACGATGGAAGGCCGATGAGCTGCGGCGTCGTGAGTCCAATTTCACAAGGGTGCACGTACACGGACTCACCGAACTTTGCGAGACTCCGCTGCACCAAGTTGTGATCCGCGACGATGGCGCTCACGAACCACCAGGGGGGTAATTTGCCGAGGCCGCTCCATCGTACTCGGCTCAATCGAGGGAACAATCGGAGGAGAGTCATAGCAACCACAACCCCACCCTCTCCGTCCATTGGTATCGGGCACGACCCAAAAGTCGCCAAGGAAAGAGGGCATCCATCATAGTCAGATGATGTCGTTGTAGAGGGTATTTTGGTGTGGGAAGGGAATGAACCTGGGACCTCGCGCTCGTACGTGCTCATCACAATGGACTCGCAGTTGATATGCGCCTCCAGCGCTTTCAAGGCTTTGCAGTACTTGGCTATCGCAAGGAGACTCTTCACTGTGAGGTCATCCCGCATCTGCGCAGAGCACGGAACGCCAAGTGACAGAACCTCGAGTTTCGGCATTGCCTTGGCAAGGCGCTCTATGTCTTGGTCAGATAGTGAAAAAATGCATCGTTCTTCTTGGCATTCTGTGAATATGCCCAGGAAGGTTAACTCCCCGAGGACCAGTAGCGGCGAGATTGAGGCTTTGTCGATGATCCATCCTTCTCCAGGGCAGAGGCGGAGTTCCGTGAGTGTTCTGTGTATCTCAGAGTGTTGAAGGTGTGTGGATATCGTGAGCAGGTTTTTGTCATTTCCAACCTCGAAATCGACCGAAAGCTCTGTAACGAATTTGCTCTGGATGTGTCGGAGAATTTCGAGCCAAGTCGGGAGCCCGCCCATGGAAATGAGGATCGTGCGAAGGGAAGGGAACATCATCAGGGGTAAGGGATCGGTTAGTCCTGGTGTGCCACCTCTGAGAGAGAACTCTTGTAGTTCCGGAAGTTGAACGGCATGAAGAAGAGCTGCCCCGGATATAGGGGAAGCTACGCAGAATCTGTGAAGCAGGTTGGAGTTGCAACTGAGGAGAAGCGTCGAGACCGCGTCTTGCATTTCGGGTCTGTCGAATTCTGGTGTTATCTCGACCGATTCCAACGAACCAGCGGCTCCGATGAGGGTTTGTATGACAGGCAGGCAATGTTCGGGAGAGTTGTCTCTGAAGTGCAGTCGGATGTGGGCGAGGTGAGGGGAGACGAGCAGCGGAACGCATGATTGCAAGCGTGCGCTTGAAACGAACAGCCAAGTCAACGACCGAAGCAGCGGCAGCATGGGCTTTGTGGAGAACCTGCTACTGAGGATTTGG
>Ga0307515_10019367_pt1 | contig 12257 bp, 4 predicted proteins | sample 17_EM_MG_FD_194513 | JGI IMG/M metagenome (GOLD analysis project Ga0307515, IMG submission 194513) | Populus trichocarpa ectomycorrhiza microbial communities from riparian zone in the Pacific Northwest, United States - 17_EM | ecosystem: Host-associated > Plants > Roots > Unclassified | place...
TATCTTATTTTAAGAGTCTTATGCCTATAGGAAACTCTATCCCAAGCTTATTTATATATCTTTAAACTAAGCTACTACCCTACTCTATTATTTTTTATCTATTATAGGTCCTTAGGTTCCTCGCATCTCTTTATAAGAATCTTAAGTTCATAGCCTTTTGCCTTTATTAAGTAGTAAATTAGCACTAGCATTTATCTGCTTGCTTAATCCCTTTAGGATATTCTTCCTACCGTCTTATAAAGCGATAGATGCCGTATCTAACGGTATTATAATTCCTGTTACTAAACCTTATTCTATAGCGGTCTTAGTCTCTACTTCTATTATTGCGTTCTTAAGGCCTATACACTCCTAGTAAGCTGCCCTTATTACCTCTTTATCGGTAAATATTTTGCCTATATTAAATTTATCGTCCTTAATATCCAATCTGTATAATAGTTTATTAGTTCCCTTATACTTTAAAGGGTTTGGCTTCTATAGCTAATAGCTTACGCTATACTTAGCGTCCTTATAAATTTAGTATGCGTTATTATAATAAAACGCGAAACTTATAATTAAACACTCTTTTGTTCCTTGTAGTATACTATTATTCCTCTATATATATATGTTTTCTACTAGTCTAGTTCCCTTTACTATATAGCTATACTAATCACTTCTATAGTCTCTGGTAAAATAACCCTATTTTCCGTAATTTATATAAGCTCCGTCTTTAAACCATTTCTCTTATTATAGGTTATGCCTAAACATCTTCTACTGCTAAGATCCTTAGTTTAGCCTATATTCCCCTAACCTTTAATTATTAAGTCCTTACTCTCTAGACTTTTATAGTCGTTTTATCTATCTCTTATAGGTTTCTTTAGTACCACTTAGGTCTATTAGCTCTGCGCTATACTATAGTTTTTAGGTTTACTTTAGTTATTGCGTACTCCGCGCCTTATATAACTATAGAACTCTATCCTAGCCTCTCTTAGCCTATTCCCTTTAGTAGATTCTATTATCGATCTTTATCGCTTAATCTATTAGTTCCCTTAAGGTATCCGCATCTTCTATTAGAATAATTACGTCCTAGACTTTTACCTTAAGTCCCTGTTTATGCTATACTATAAGCGCCTTATTATTCTATTTAACCTATATAGCCAACGTCTAAAACTACGTTATATACTTAATTGCTAAAGTTTACTACGTTAGGTCCTAGAGCTTTCTTTCTACTATAGTTATTACTTCTAGGTCCCTAAATATCTATATTAATTATTCCGCAAATCTAGTCTAACTTAAAAATATATACCGTACTTCCTAATTAGTAGTTTTTATACCGCTTTCCTATACTTCTATAAAATAGGGTTTAAACTATTTAAGCGCCCTTCCCATTAGAAACAATCCTGCGTACGCTACCTAATCTATAAGTATCGCCAACTTTACTCCTTTTTATATGATTTTAAAGTGCATTTACGTAAGGAATCCTTTAAGCTTTAATCTCTCCCCTAAGAATTGTTTAATTAAAGGTAGCTTAACCTTAGCTGCTCCTATTCTATTAACCCTATTTTTAAGTGCTGTGTTATTATTTATTAACTAATTAACTATTGCCTATAACTGTCTAACTATAACTAGTTGCGAGTTAGTATCTATTATACTAGTGTCGTTACCTAACCCTAAGGTCGTTGCTGCCGTTAATAGCGTTATAGCTGCTTTTGGTAGCATGTTGTCTTAACTTCTTTTAATATAACTATAGTAGTAATTATATAATGAAGCCTTGTAGGGAATGCTACGGTTAACTTATTAATAGGCTAGGTATATAGGTATAGAATAGTTAAACAATAATAATAACTAGTAGAGTGGTTGCCTAATAGATTAACTCTGATTATATTTTAAGAATTACTATAAGGAAGGAACTATCTAGGTAGGGACTGTGGTCCTTTAAATATATGACCGTACTCCTAAAAAATCCTTCTTATACGTAATTTACGTGTTATACGTATTATACGTAGCCATATAATGCGTATACCGCGTATACTACGTACAATATTATATAACTTGCTTACTATCCCTTATTACATAGCTCTACTAGCTCCATCCTAGACCGTGCTTATATTAACTAACTAGCTTCCTCTAACTCTTCTCTAAGTAGTTGTAATATTGTACTTAAAGCGTCCGTAATATATCGCAGGTAGTTCCATAATAGAAGGAGGCAAAGAAGCTTATAGTAAAGGTTAGGTAAATAGTATATAAATGCAAGGCCTATAGGCTTTCTTTATGCCTTCGGTGCTTTAACAACTTTTATTTAATAGGTAATAACTAGGTAACTATTTTAGGCCCTCTACTTCCTTATACCTTTAATATTAAGACTTTAAAGCTAATTGAGCCTTTACTACAGCGTCCTTCTTAGTATTCTTTAAGCACTCCTCTACTACCTTTAATTGATCCTCTATATTAAATAATCGCTAATTAAACCGTTTAACTACTTATAGCACTTAATATATCTTATTTAATATATATAGCACATCCTCCCTTATAACCTTAAGCTGGTCCTTTACTAGCTTATTCTTGTTAACGTTAAGAACGCATATAAAGTAGTTAGGTGGCAGTAATTTAGGGGAGGACTCTAGTGGAGGATTTTCCTATATAATCAGCAGCTGGTTAATGGAGGAAGGGCGGAAACCTACAGCCATGACGTCATAGATCGCGACTTTTTGCCTAACTTCATTAAAAAAATATAGAGGTGTTTTTGGTGGTGGCCTGCTGCAGTATCTCATCGGCATCGCAATATTGACGCGTTTTGGTGAGGCTAGCTAATAAAATCACGCTAGCTATGGTGCCTGCAGCATGCTAACCCAGGCAGGAGCGCCCAAAGCGCCCAATACGAAAAGTCCGTTTTGCCACACGAAGGGATAACACGCTATTATTACCAAAAGTTTATACATTATTTTTAAGGCTTAGTACTACTAGATAGTATAGATTTTATAATACGGCTATTGCCCAGTCCTAACATTAATTTCGTTAAAGTTAAAAAACGCGTTATTAAAAGCGTAAGCATATATTATATCCTATTAAATAGTCTACTAATATAGACAAAACAAGGAACACTAAAAGCGCGATCCGACCCATACTGTCCTATGGGGGTTCCTTTCCGTCTTATCTTGTCCGCACGGTCAAGCTAAGAGTGAGGATCTCGTCTATTACTAATGCAGCGGCGTTACGTCGTGGCTAGAGGGCGCTTTCGAATGCTCAACCCTTAACGCCGTTAGAACAGCAGAGTTTTCGCGGGTCTTGGCGCGCTAAGGCTCGAAAATACCACAGAAAGAACAGAGGAACGGTCTTAAAAACTACCCGACGTCTCTCTACCTAGACGGCCGATCTAGGGCCACAAGCTAGCGCTTGTACTTGCTGGCGGAAGCGATAGGTCTATAGGGACGACAGGGCACCTCTATACTTATTCCACTCTAAGACTGCTATAGCAGCGAGGGATAGGAAGAATCTTAACACTATTAACCACATTTAGCGACGTTAATCCTCCCTTTCTACGCAGCGGCGTTAACCTTTCTCTAGGCGGCGACGTTAATCTAGAACGGACTAAGAAAGAGCTAGGACAAACCTATGGCCGTAGCGGCATTAACCTTTCTCTAGGTGGCGACGTTAATCTAGAATGGACTAAGAAGGAGCTAGAACGAACCTGTGTAGGTAAGCTGGAACGGACCTAGATATGGGTGTTGGTTAAAATGGGAGAACAACAAGTTTAGTTAGTAGGCGGCTAAGGGACAATAGCTGCGCGGCGTTAAGTTACTATAGGCCCACGCCTGCAAGACACGGTTGGCCTATCGTTATAAGAGCGTCACAGGTAACGCGAAGCAGCTAGGTAACAGCTGTGGGGCGTAGTATACAATGGCAGCGACGGACAACTCTAGGGACCTTACCCCTTCACTAGGCTCTAACCCCTGGTGGACCTATCTTGGAGAAAGGATTAATACCTTATTAACGACACTGTCTATATAGCCCGAAAGGACGGATACGCGTATTAGTCTATTTAGGCAGGGGTAGGCTATAAGGATAGGCTTATAGAGCAAATTAGGGTATATACGTATAGGAGCTGGAGCTGGCTTTAACCACCTCTCCTACGTAACCGTGGCAAGGAACTGGGCAAGTAGTTTAGGCAAACTTGCTATATATAGTAGTTTTACAATACATATATATTCTAGTCGGCCTCTATACCTCTACGCGGTAGAGCCCGGGAACCTAGTAGATAGCTATCGGCGTTCCGTTAGGATTGTGCCAATAGACTACCAGAGCAAACGCAGAGACGTATATACAGCGGCGCAGCGCGGGCGCGGCGACACGGTGGTAGTATCGTGAAAATTTTTTACTGGGAGGGTAAGCCCTAACGAGAACTTAATATAACTACTACTACGTCTTTATATACACTCTAATTAATTATTTAAATTACGGCATCTACCTACAGCGGCGCGACCCCCTTCTTTTTATACGGTATAACAGTATATATACCATACGGCACCTATACGCAGCCAAACCGTACCTTATAGGCGGAAGACCTAAGCCTTTTAAATCCACCCGCCCTCTACCCTTTATACCTTAATCTACCTAGCACGTTCTAATACGTTGGCAGCGTAGGTACTAGGGCTTAGTATATCCTAGTACTAGGTTAAGCGCGATATTAGATATAGGAAGATAGAAAGGAATAAGGGGTACTAAGGGTAATTAGAATAGAGCGGTAGCAGAAGGACTATAGGCGAGATACACGTATAAGGCAGTAAGAAGGAGTAAGGGTAGGCATACCTTACGGCAATCTTATAGTAACTTATAATTAAATAAAAGCATGGTACGAATAGTAATTAGGGTAAGATAGGCAATTAGACACTCCCGTACGGGCCGTACGGGAGTTTTAGAGCGGCGACCTAATGGTATTTTTCCTCCCGTTAATGTAGTACAGGTGTCACCTAGGGGGGTGCATACTGTATTACCTCTCACGTCTCCCTTAGAGGTTTTTTGTACCTAACTTTATGGGATTTCGTCTATATAGACCTAGATAGGGACCGCATTAGACATTAAGCAAGAACAAATAAATATAATATAGATAAAACTATATAAATATATAAATATCTACTACCTAAAGCTATTGCAACACCTAGTAGGCGCTGTAGTTGGGTCCTTTATTAAAAATATCCTCCCTTGGCCTAGAGTGCCTCTACTACTACTAGGGGGTAAGCTTTAGGCAGAACCTTATGCAGAGCCTTAGTAGAGTTTCGTGTAGAGCTTTGTGTAGAGCTTCGTGCAGAGCTTTGTGCAGAGCTTCGTGCAGAGCTTTGTGTAGAGCTACGTGCAGGCGTGTAGATGTGCAGACGTTCGTACGGGCGATCAATTGCAGAAATATTTGTAGAGACGATTATATGGGCAATTGATCAATTGATTGTATAGGCGTTTGTACGGGCGTTTATACGGGCGATTATAGAACCTTTCTAGTATATTAGTGCTGCGTATTAGTAGAGCTTTAGAGCTCTGTGCAGGTTTCCTAGTGTGGCTAAAAATTACAATAAGCGAATTAAAATAAATCAATATCATATCGGATTATCCAATATCAATTTATTTTAATTCGCTTATTATAATATATATTAGATCGCACACTTTAAAATCTCTACTATATACTAGATTCTTTTAGTAACTATAGCTTCGGAGACTAATCTTAAGTCTTCTCTTCCTAAGGTTACATCTAAAACTATATTATCTATTTAATTAACTTTAAAATTTTAAAAGAATTGGTTTAATATCCACGATTTCTATTATATAGCACCATAAGGAGAAGAGCGTAACTTTTATAGAAGATTACTCTATTTCTATAATTAATGCAATTATAAAGTAGGCTTAATAACAAACTTCTAGGGTTGTTACGGACGCTTTAAGTACGATGTTACGACTACTTGGAGAAGAGTCGGAGGAAGCTAGTTGGTTAATATAAGCACGGTCCAGGATGGATCCGGTAGAACTATATAACGAGGAATAGTAACCGAGTCACGTAATATAATCTGTGTGATCTATATAATCTATGTGATCTGTGTGACAGAGTAGATAGAGTACACGTACCTTATATACAAGAAGGATTTTATAGGAGTACAGTTGTGTATTTAAGGACCCTCAGTCCCTACCTAGATAGTTCCTTCCTTATAGTAATTCTTAGAATATAATTAGAGTTAATCTATTAGGCAACCACTCCACCAGTTATTATTACGTTGTTGACTTTACGCATCACCTATATACCTAGCCTAATAACGAACCCACCGTAGTACTTGCTACAAGGTTCCGTTACACAATTACTACCTAGTTACGGTATTAAAAGTTAAATAATATGCCACTAAAAGCAGCCACCACAACGCCATTAACGGCGGCAACTACTTTAAGGTTAGGAGGTAATACTAGTATAGCAGATACTAACTTATAATAATCTGTAACGGTCGGACAACTATAGGAAATAGTTAACCAGTTAACAGAAAATAATAAGGCACTTAAATAAAGGGTTAATGGGATAGGAGCAGTAAAGGTTAAGTTACCATTAATCAAAAGATTCTTAGGAGAGAGATTAAAGCTTAAAGGATTCCTTACATAAATACATTTTAAGGTTGCGCAAGAGGGAGTAAAGCTAGTAACACCTATGGATCAAATAGCGTATACAGGATTATTCTTATTAGGAAGAGCACTTAAATAGTTTAAGCCTTACTTTACAGAGATATAAGTAAATAGAATAACAACAATAAACTAAGAAGTACGGTTTATATTCTTAAGCTAGAATGGATTTATAGAGCAACTTATACAGATATTTAGAGACCTAGAGGTAACGACTACGGCGGAAAGAAAGCTTTAAGACATTACGCAACAAACCTTAGCTATTAAGTATATAATGCAGTTCTAAACGCTAGCAATATAAGTTAAGTAAAATAATAAGGCGCTTATGGTATAGTATAAACAGGGACTTAAGGCTAAAATCTAGGACGTAATTATTCTGATAAAAGATACGGATACCCTAAGGGAATTAATAGATTAAGCGATAAAGATTAACAATAGGATCTACTAAAGGGAATAGACTAAGAGAGGTTAGGACAGAGTTCCATAGTCATATAAGGCGTAAAGTACGTATCAACTAAAGCCAAGTTAGAAACTATAGTATGGCGCAGAGCTAATAGACCTAAGTAGTACTAAAGAAGCCTATAAGAGATGGAGCAAGATATTATAGAAACTAAGAGGATAAGGATTAAGTAATTAAAGGTCTAGGGAGCAAAGGCCGAATTAGGGATCTTAGCAGTAGAAGATATTTAGGCGGACTCTATAATAAGAAAGATGGTTTAAAGAGGGAGCTTATATAAATTACGGAAAATAGGGTTATTTCGCCAGAGATTATAAAGATAGTTAGAGTTACTATATAATAAAGGGAACCGGACTAGCAGACGGTATATACGTACAAAGGGATAATAATACACTGCGAGGAATAAAGGATTGTTTAATTAACTACTTTACGTTTTGCTATAACAACGCGTGCTAAATTTATAAAGACGCTAAGTACGGCGTAAGCTATTAGCTATAGGAACCTAGTTTAGAGAAACTAAGAGCTACCCAAAACTATAAAGAGCAAGATAGGCTCTATAAATACAACGAAGATCTAACAGCAACTTTTAGTATAGTGTTAATAAGGCAGTATTTAAAAAGGGACTTTAGGAAAAATCTATTTAGCGATATTAAGAAAGAAGATCTTAAGATATTAGTATTAGAAGTAGAGACTAAGACCGCTATAGAGCAAGGTTTAGTAACGGGCATTATAACACCATTAGATACGGCATCCATCGCTTCACAAGATAGTAGGAAGAGTATCTTACAAAGATTAAGCAAGCAGACGACTACTAGTGCTAATTCACTACTCAATAAAGGCAAAAGGCCAAAGGCTTAAGATTTTTAAGACGAGATAAGAGACAACTAAGATTCTTAAGACGAGATAAGGCACACCTAAGGACCCATAATAGATAAGAACCAATAGAGCAGGGCAGTAGCTTAGTTTAAGAATATACAAATAAGCTTGGGACAGAGTTTCCCATAGGCATTAAATTCTTAAGATAAGATAGATAAGATTTAAGACTTTTAAGATAAGATAAAAACACTACGGACGCCTAGTTAGACTAAGGCAGGAGCTAAGCTTAAGTTAGAAGCAAGCTTAGGATTAAAGAATCTAAGGGACCAAGAATTCGGAGTACAAATAAGGACACCTATAGATAAAAGGCAAGGAGCTTCTTTATAGATTAGAGAATCTATAATCTAGGCAGCAGTTAAACTAGGAGACAGATATATAAACCTAGAAGACTTACCAGTTAAACACGGTGTTCAGCCTAAAGATTAAAAAGTTAATACTAAGATTAAGAAGTACGAAGACTTTAAGGATCTACGCGTAAGACGCGAAAGAAAAAAAACTATAGAGGAATTTAGAGCAAGAATTACCTTATAGCAAGAGCAGAAACTAGATTAGAGATCTAGCCTACTAGGTTGTATAAGGGACAGAGCGTTAGTATAAAGAATTACTAATAGGCCGAGAATAGGCACACTAAGGGCTAAGTGGCTTACCAAACTGGAATAAGAAGAGGATCTAGGGATTCCAACCAGATTTAAGGAATAACACATAAAGGGCTGTCACGATACAGTAATAAGAAGATACTTCCTTACGGATAGAGCGTATATACTTAAGCAGCTGTACTAAAAGTGGTATAGGTAGCGACATAATAATAAGTGGGAAGATTTCTATATATAGCTGGATAAAAAAGTTGTCTAAGACCACCTAATCACAGAAAAGGCTATAACTTATATTAAAGGAGCCTTAATTATGACGTTAAAAGATCTAGAGGAGTAATTAGAGGACTGGAGAAGAAAGAAACGAATCTTAGTACCTGCAAATGAAGTTGCGACGCTTAGATTAATATAAGAAAGGTTTAAACTTAAGGACGAAGACGAGCTAAGAGTTAACCCGAGACACTAAGTACATTATATACTATCTTAGATAGTATACATAGATAATGCGTGTAATATATATAAAACACCTAAGGACAAAAATCGGAAGTATTTAATAAGGATATATTAGATGACGGACAAGGCGGAATATCGAAACGCTAAGTATATATATGGTTGGCACCTAGTAGAAGTTTAAGAATAAGGGGACTTAATACTTTAACTAGAAAGATTCCTTACGGAAGAATGCCTAGATGGACGATAATGGTAGGAATATCTAGAGAATACCTGTCTATGGCATATTAAGGATAAAAAGCGAACTAAGTATTAGCCTAAGTTGGACTAAGTATAAATAGAATCTAGTAGCTAATAGTTAGGAAAAGTAGAGGCCTACGGGACTAGAGGGAACTAGTAGTAGAGCCTTAGACCCTTAAAGGAATTTAAGGAAGACACCTAAATTTACGAATTAAATAGTAAGATTAACAGTTTAAAGCACTAATAGATAGTGGAGCAACGAGGAACTATATCTTACTAATAGCAGTTAAAAGAATGGGACTACCATACAGGAGAAAGGAGCACCTATATTTATTAGTAACAATTTTAGGAGATCTAATAGCCTATGGAGATGGTATTATCAATCTCAAAATAGGACCTATTTAGTTAACTATTAAAGGAAGATAAATTCGGATGTCTTTTGATATCCTACTATTAGGGAAGAACAAGGCGATACTAGGGATACCTTGGTTACAGGAGTACAATCTAAAGATCAATTAGGTTATAGGTCAGGTCGATATTAGAGATACTTAACGCCGCAAAGTACGACAATAAGCCAAGTTGGTATAGTACTAAGTAGGAGCGACCTATAAGGAAACGGAAAAGGGACTAAGCTATATACTAAAGAGATACTATAAGTATGGTAAGAAACTATAGTCACTAGAAAGTAAAAAGCTATTAGAGTATATAGTATGGGACTATAAGATAGAATTGGAACTAGGAATAAGTCTAAGGTTCTTTCCAATCTATAAGCTTACCAAAAAAGAAGGTAGAGCATTAAAAGAGTTTATCTAGGAGAACTTATAAAAGGGATATATTAGACTATCGCAATTATTAGCGGGTTATTTAGTATTATTCGTCCTAAAGAAGAATGGTAAGCTAAGGCTGTATATTAACTATAGATAGTTAAATAGCATTACTAGGAAGGATAGGTATCCTTTACCCTTAATTAGCGAAATCTAAGACAGGATAGGTAACGCGTAAATCTTTACGAAGATAGATCTAAGATGGGCGTACTATTAGATTAGAATTAAGGAAGGCGACGAATAGAAGGCAGCCTTTAGGTCAAAGGAAGGACTGTATAAACCATTAGTTATGCAATTCAGGCTTATAAACGCACTAGTAATGTTCTAAAAGCGAATTAACAATGTATTAGGAGAATACTTGGATGAATTTGTTATGGCATACCTTAATAATATTATTATTTACTTAATAACTAAGGAAGAATACGGGGAATACGTTAAATAGGTTTTAAAGAGACTATAAGAAGAATAGATACTAGTAGTAATTAAGAAATGCGAGTTCTTTACTAGGAAGACAGATTTTATTAGATTTATTATTAAACTAAGCTAACTTAGTATAGATCTAAAGAAGATCGAGGCTATAGTAAATTGGTAAGAACTAGAGAACGTTACGCAGTTAAGATTGTTCCTAGGGTTTTACAATTACTGTAGAAGGTTTATAGCGCAATGGTTAAAGGATATTAAGCTATTTACGCGGTTAATAAAGAAAGAAGAACTATGGGTATAGGGATAGAAACAATAAGAATTATTTAAGGAAGTTAAAAGGTTATTTACCTAGGAGCTAGTTCTTAAGATCTATTAACTAGGACTAGAGACGGTTGTTAAGATAAATATATTAGACTTTGCACTAGGGGTATACTTTATATAAAAGCATCCGGATGGATAGCACCTAGTAGCATACTATAGTCGGAAGATAACACTACTAGAGTTAAACTATAACATCTATAATAAGGAGTTATTAGGTATAGTTGCAGCACTAAAGGAATGGAGAGTATTCTTACAAGGCATAGAAAAACTATTTATGGTTAAGACGGATTATAAGAACCTAATAGAATTCCTAACAATAAAGGAACTTAACTAAAGATAGGTTAGATAGGCAGAGATACTTATAGAATACTATTTTAAGATTTAGTATACTAAGGGTACAGATAATATAAGAGTAGATGCTCTAAGTTAAAAAGCTAAACTGTAAAATAATAAAAAGCCATTAGGGGCTTTGTTGCGAAAAGATATAGATAGATTAATTAGGTATAATTATCTAAAGATTATAGCAACTTAGGAAGAACTAGAGAAGGTTTATAAGTTACTAGAAAGCTTTTAGGTATAAAGAATTCTAGAAGTATAGCTAGAAGATTTATAAACGGATATATACAAAAACCGAGAAGTAAAGTATATCCTAAGAAGTATAGCAAAGTAATTTATGGAAGATTTCTATAAAGGACTAACTTAAGGACATAACGGAGCTATAGGCTTAGTGTCAAGACTTTAGGAGGAATACATTATTAATAGAATCTAGAGGATAGCTAGAAAGGTTACTAAGAAGTGTCTAGATTGCTAAAGAAATAAACTAATAAGGTATAAGCCATATAGAGGGCTATAACCTATTAAAATACTAAAGAGACTATAGGAGGTTATATTATGGGACTTTATTATTAAGTTACTAAAGTTAAGAGATCCTATTACCAGATAAGATTATAATGCGATCTTAGTAATAGTAGATAAGCTTATAAAGTAGGGATACTTTATAGTATGTACAGAAAAGATATTAATAGAAGATGTCGCTAGAATCTATGTTAAAGAAGTGTTTATAAGGCATGGAGCACTAAGTAAAATTATATTAGATAGGGATTTAAGATTTATAGTAGTATTTTAGGAGGTATTTTTAGCGGAGTAAGGAGTTTAAGTAGTAACTTCCACCGTATATTATCCGCAGATAGACGGTTAAATAGAAAGATTAAATTAGATACTAGAACAGTATCTAAAACATTATATTAATTACGCACAGAATAATTAGGTATTACTATTACCAGTTATACAGTTTATATATAATGCAACACTATAAGAAGGAATAGGTACATTACTATTTAAGGCGAATTATGGATATAAGCTAAGAATATTGCTATTGCCACGTTAAGTAAAGAAGATAAGTAGCACGGCTAAGTAAAGGATGGAGATATTAATAAATCTTTATAAGAACCTTAT
>Ga0307515_10019368_pt1 | contig 12257 bp, 1 predicted proteins | sample 17_EM_MG_FD_194513 | JGI IMG/M metagenome (GOLD analysis project Ga0307515, IMG submission 194513) | Populus trichocarpa ectomycorrhiza microbial communities from riparian zone in the Pacific Northwest, United States - 17_EM | ecosystem: Host-associated > Plants > Roots > Unclassified | place...
ACCCCTAGAGAAAATTTTCTGTTGGGATAAGGGGGTAAAATGACAAATAAATCCACCTCTAGCTTGCTAGGCGGTAGGAATTAGGTCTTGAAAGTTGGAAAATCAATTGTTTTTGATGGTAAGATGGGTATGCGTAAGTTTTAGAGTGTGGCGCTACCTTTTGGTAAGGTTGCATGTGCGGTAAAGGGTTTTTTAGCTATATTTAAATAGCGGGAGATCTGTAATAAAGTTTATAGCGTAATATTATTATAGCTTACTAATAGGGGGAACTAATTTAAATAGGCCCTATAGCTTATACCTACAGATCTTATATACTTAATACTTTTTATAATAGCTAATATACTTCTTTACTTCCTGCTTAAGCTTTAGCTAATAGTATTTGCGCTAAAGTAATTCTACTATTTTAGCTTAATCATAGTAGCCGCCTAGAGGATTATTATAATTCTTTATAAGAATTTTCTATTATAGATTTGCTTCTTATGGCACCTAAATCTTACTACCTCTATATTGTAGGCCTATTAGGTCTAGTTCCTAATAGTAGCGCATAGTAGCGCATAGTAGCTTTCTTTCTATTACGTTTCCGGTCTACTTCTATATTAAAGGTGGCATAGAAGGTATCCCTTTATTACACCTTATAAATAAAATCTATTAACCCTTTAAATAGTTTCTAGATAAAAGTTATTTTATCCTATACTACTCTAAGTATAAGACTAGATAGTATTATAGATCTTATAACTTCTTAATACGTATATATTAGGAAGGCTGCTATAAGGTTAAAGTCCTTTAGTTATTATAGGGCTTTAAGTTCTAATTACTCTATAACTTTACTATTAGTTTAAGGGGATAGCTTAGTAATTAGAGATAGTATATTACTAGGTTCTAAGAATATATTAGGGACGTCCTATTTAGGTATATTTAGACCCTTATTAGTAACGGACCAGGTACTAGCCGGAATATTAGTAGAAACTAATAGGGCTTATACTACCTAAGACTTAGTATATAGAGCTATATATACTTAAATATTCTGTATTTAAAGCCTATTCTATAATATAGGGAGTAAGATATCTATTATCTATTTTCCTTCTCCCGTTTTAAAGCCTTTAGTATAGTTTAGCCGTTATAACGGTCTATTAGTAGGGTTACTTTTCCCTAGCTTATATTTAATTTTAAAATTAAATCGCGTAAGCTCCTCTACCTATTTGGCTTATTAAAGTATAAGTTTCTTTATGGTTATAAAGTAGCGTAAACTATAATAATATAAGAGTATATAAGTGGTATAGCTTGCGTACTTAAGGTAATATCACCACTATTTAAAGTAGTTAACTATAGCTAGCAGTTCCTTATCATGGGTATAATACCTAACTTTAGGCCCCTAACAATTTCTATTATAGAATATTACTGGTCTCTAGTAGAGCTAGGTAGCGTCTAAATACCTATTAAGTTATAGTAGAATACTAATAAGGGCAAAATTTAATATATTAGTGACTATTATTAGTAGCTAATTTAGGTTAAAATGCCGTAGTAATAGAGCTTTTATAAACTTTACGCGTAGTTTCTAAAAGGCCTTTTAAACCTTTTTAGGCCATAACTATAGTTTATACTATTTAGTTAGTCCCATTTTTAGTTTTCTTCATTTCTATCTTTAAGCTTTTTACTTCTTAGGCTAGGTTTTAAGAAGCTTCTATAATATAGTTAAATAGGTATTAAGTAATATCTAAGTAGTTATAAATAAAGCGCCTATAGAAATTGGCAAAGCCTAAAAATATTTAAATATCCTAGTAACTCTCTAGCTCTAGCTACTTTTAGATTATCTACACCCGTACTAGGTTTATAACTACGCCTATAAGCGTTATAATATAACCCGGGAACTTAACCTGCTTAGTATTAAAGATATACTTTAATGCCTTAGTATAGAGGCCCTAATTATCTAAACGTTTTAGCACTTTGTAGACGTATTACTTATACTAATTCTTATCTTCTAAGTAGATTAGGATATTATCTAAATACATAATATATATACGGTTAACTAATCCCCTTAAGGCTCTATAAATATATAATTAGAATATTATAGGCATATTGGCTAGCCTAAAAGGCATTACTAGATACTTAAAGTGGCTGTATTAGGTCTTAAAAGCGGTCTTTTACTTATCCCTTTCTTTAATATGGAGCCTATAATAGGCGTCTTATAAATCTAGCTTTATAAAGATTTTCGCCCTAAATAGTTAATCTAGCATTTTACTAACTAGTAGTAGTAGGTAACGGTTCTTAATTATAATCTTATTAAGACCGTAATAATTTATATATAGCCTTATAGTTTTATCTAGTCTTAGAATAAAGAGGATCGGCGCACCTACTAATAACTTATTAGGCTAGATCTACCCCTTTTTTAGTAACCTATTAAGGTACTTCTATAGGATTTTAAGCTCTTTATAAGAGAGGTTATAAATAAAAAGGGTTAGTAGTTATTTACCTTCTTTTAAATTAATTATATAATTATATTCTAAGTTCTATAGTAGGACTTTAGCTTATCTACCTAAAAATACCCTTAATAAGTTTCTTAGGCCTAAAAGGATATTTAACAAATTAGGGTTGCGTTCGTTCTCTATATTATTATTAGGTAGATCCTAGAGCCTCCTTAAAATACTTATAGGTAGTATCGCGCGCTATAGTGATTGCTTATATATAGTTACTAATATATATTAAACCATTTTATACAGTAGCTAATAGAGGGTAAAGAAATCCTTAACGCAGCGTTTAAGGTGCCGTAATATACTCTCTATGTATTGCTTAAGCTAGAGTAACCTATAACGGCCAAATTATTTTATAAGATCCTTAAGAACGCCGTCTTCCTATAATATTTCTGCAACCTATTTAGTAGTTCCCTACAGGGTCTCTATTATAAAGGAGTTATTATTTATACTAGGCTTTATACCTATTTTATTATTAAATAGGGGTTAAATCTAATACTCCTTTAGGTATAGAGTATATACTATTTTACTTAGGGCTATATTCTTTAGAATATCCTCTAGGCTTATTAGTGCTATACACCTTTCTAATTCTTTATTATTCTACTATTTAAAGGCTCCTGTTTTAAAGCGTATTTTAAAATCTACTTCTATAAGCTAAAAGTATTTAAGAATAAGGTTATAATTTATAAAGTTAGCCGCCTAAAAGGGTTGCGAGCTAACTACCTTAGTACGGTTATATATATTAGCTACTAATACTATAAGTTTATAGGCACTATATAGTTTAATCCAATGCTTATCTAAAAAGCCTATAATAGGTTTCTATTACCTTAGTAATAGAATAAGCTTATACTCTTTTACTAAATTATATTATATAAGATTAATTTTAGTACCGCTATTATATAGTGCTTAGAACTAATATATCTTACCTATAGGGAGTACCGTTTTTAGCTTAATAGTAATATATAAAGTCTCTCCTTTTATATCTTGCCCTAGTTATAGCTAAAAGAGGTCCGTAACTAGGGCTTTTTTTTTAAAATTATTAGTGCGGTTATTGCCCTACTTATTTTTCTAATAGGATTTACCTCTAAAGTTTTCTCTTAACTTTTTAGAGTATTTCCGTAAAGGCGCTAGACGGGTATTAAGTTAGCCCTAAAAGTCTTTTCTATTACTTAAGGCCCTTAACTTTAACCCTTTTAAAGTTCTCTTTAAAAACTGCTTCGTTAAAGGTTAGGTCTACTTTATATTACTACTAAAGTGCCTATGCTTTTAATAACCCCCTAGCTTCTTACTAAAAGAGGTCTAGTTCCTTACTATATCTTTAGCGTTTAGAACCACTTGTTTAAAATCTATAATAGGGCTCTTACGCGCTTTATTTTATTATAAATTACTAGCTTAATTCTAGCCTAGATAAACCCAATCTTCTCCTTCCTATAGATGCTACTGTCCTTATTTTTAAAAGGGCTTTAGATTTATCTATTAAGTATAAGTTTCTATAAAGTTTATAAACTAGCGGAGGTTATAGCAGTTAAGCTATATCTTATTTCAGGCTTGCGGGCGATAGCCAACAGCCCCAACAGCCTATTAGACAGTAGGCCTGTCGAACAAAGCTTGGCGTCCAACAGCCTGTCAGACAGGGCTTAGCATTCCCACTTTTAAACTTTATCTTTCCCTTCTCTTTATTATACAAAGCAGTATTAAAATGGCTAATTAAAGTGATATTCTATTCGAAACAAATACTAATTCTACTCTCTTTAGCGCCGATACTAATACAGATTTAATCTTAACAAGTTATATAAAAGTTGGAGCTTTAAAAACTATCTCCTTAATTTATAAATATACTCGTTTAGTAACTAAAGCAGACAAGACTCGTACAAAGAAGAAATACCTCTATAGATACTATCCCCCTAAAGATACTTAAGGGTATTATACCTTAACAGATGGACTTTATTGCCACCTTTTAACTAAATATAAACTTATCTGGACGCGACAAGAGAACGAGCCTCGTACAATACCACGAGACATAGGAGAGAGCTTAGTTTAAGCCCTATACGAAAGGCTTCTTACAAAGGGAGAGGTTTAAGGGCTAAAGGGCGAGGTTCTACGTTATATAGTAGAGAAGGGTGCTATTAAATAAATACTCCTGGATCTTATTATCGTATAACGGCTTCTATTCTTATATATTAAATAGCTAGAGTTTTATACTTTTATTAGAGCGTTAAATTAAGAAGCAGATACCCCTAATATTATCCCTATATACCACTTAACGATTATAGAATAAATTTATAGTTACTTTTCTAAAAGCTAAGATATTGTATGACGAGTTCTTTAATCTATAAAAACAAATATTTACCTTATAGTTAATATTTGGACCTCTCCTAACCACTTTCTTATACTTAGAATCTGCGCCAGCTTCCTTAATATCTATAATTAATATTAAAATATCTTAATTAGCCTTTATACGGTATATAGTTAAAGTAGTAAAGATTAATAGAATGCCCTTTAACTAGTTCTTAAGTTATACGGAATTATAACCAAGATTAGAGCTCTTATTAGCAATAATACCGGCTTAAATAACGTTCTATATTATATAATTGCTATATAGCTCTGGCTTAAGTATGGGATTTCCTAGAACGCAGAGTATTAAAGGATTTGTTATTAGGGGCACGTTATTAACCTTATTGTTTAGGCCTTCCTTTTTATCTTAAAGAAGCATAAGAAGCTTATAGCGTTATATAATAAGGAGGATAAGAAACAGAAAGAAGAGGAGGAGGAGAAGAAAGAGGGAGAGAAGGAGGAGAATTAGGAGGAGGAGGATAAAGAGGAGAGTAAAGAAGACGCTATATAACAAGGAAAAACGCCTAAGCCAGTTAGGGGGAGAGGAAAGGAGAGAAAGAAGGCCGTAAAACTAGAGAAAGAAGTTATATAATAAGCAAAGATGCCAGTAAAGGCAAAAGTAAAGAAAAAAAAATAGCTAATAGAGAACCCTTATTTATAAAAGGCAAGTTAGACAAAAGGCGTAGAAATATTTAAGATATTATAGGGCTAATAGGAAAGCTTTATAATAACATTATCTATATCTGTTTTTTAGTAAATTATATAATATAGTTTAAGGGTAAAGCTAAAAAGATTATTCCTCTTAATAATTGTATAAGATAGAATAGCTGGTTTAATATATTATCCGTAGCTCTAAAGAATAAAATAAAGGCTAGACTTTAACTCTACATAGAGCACTATAAGAAGGATATTTTAAAAAAGGACGTTCTTATAACAGATAATTAGATTCAGCTTTATACAACTTATAACTTCCTTTAAGCTTTCTATAACATAACTCTTTTTCTTTAGGGAGATTATATAATACTAGAAAGAGTTCTAGAATTAATTAATACTCTTTAAAATATTATTTAAAAGGTATAGGTTAGTTGTATAACTCCTTATTATATTTCTACTACTAATTCTTTTGTATTAGGAATTAGCTTCTTTAAGTAAGAATAACTTTATGCTGCCTCGCCTTGTACGAGCTAAGGAAAAGCTTAAAAAGTATATAAAGAAGCTCGCAAAATCTCCATACTATTTAGCTGCTAGGATTTTTAATCCTAAAAGCTATACGGCTTTCTTAAAGGATAAGAACGACCATTTAAAGTTAACTACTACTGGGGAGAAGCAGCTCTATATCGTACGAAAGCTCTAGAAGAGATTCCGTAAGAAAACACTATCTATAGGTCCTGCTCTATTGTATAATACCTAAAGAAATAAGCCGGAGATCCCTAATAAAGAGCTCTCTACCTTTTAAAGGGCTATTTATAAGCGAATCTTAAAGGCTACTCGTCTATAGAGCAAGGATAAGTTTAAGAGTTATATTAGTAAGAATCTAGTTATACTAGAGCCTCGTATAAGGGCTATTAATTAGTAGAGTTAATTAGCTTAACATACTAAATTTCCGCGGCTCTCACTACTTGCAATTAAGGTTCTCTTAATTCCTGGAATAAGCGATAAGCCAAAGAGGGTATTCTTAGGCTCTTAACATCAAATTTTATAGGATCGTACAACAATAAGTATAAAAACACTTAAAGCAACTAAATGCGTAAAGGACTGGGCGGATTAAGAGATTCTAAGCATTCCCTTATAGCTTGTTAATATCTTAATGAGGAATCTTTAGGTAATACCTATTTTTAGAAAAGCTGTCGTGTTGCTGTCGGACTGTCGGCGACACTGTTAGCCCGACAGCTTATCTGTCGGATAGGCCTATTAGGGGCTATCGCCCGCAAGTCTGTCTTATTTTAGAATAGCTTTGTATTATTATATTATATAATATACAGATCTTAAGTCTATTTCTTTAGAAAGGGTTATAGCTATAGCTATATAGTAATTTGCTCTTTATTAAACTAATTAAGTATAATATAGTTTAGCAATTAGTCTTTAATTTTATTAATAATCTAATATATATATTCTTTAGTATTATCTTATATTATTAGTATCTTAAAGAAGTTATTTACCTTATAAACTTAATTTTCTAACTGCTAGGCGTTAGGTCTATAGCGAAGCTTTAAATTACTAGAGGCCTTAGCTAGTTATTCTATATCCTTTTTCTATTTATAGCGTAGATATCTCTCTAAGTCTTCTATACCTTCTTAGGTAAGTACTAAGTAGCCCCTAAAAAGCCTTTAGCCTTAGCTAGGTTATAAAAGATTTTATCTAGCCTAGATTAAGCTTTACTAGATTTAGACCTACCTCTAAAGGTTTCTAATATATTTATTAGTAGCTCCTTCCCATATAGCTTCCGAGAGCCTTATAGTAGCTTCCTAATATTTATCTTAAAGATAATTGGTTTAGGGCTCTTAACTTTTAATTTTAGCTTTAGGGAAGCTCCAGCTATAAAGATAGTATTAGCACTAGTAGCTAGTATAGATTTCCTAATAAGGCTTAGGTTTTAAGTTAGTGGCTAAGTTAGATTACCTAAAGGAGTAGGCCTACTTAGCCTATAAGCAGTCTATATACCACTACTATACTAATTATAGGCTGGTAGTCTTCTAGGAGAGTTCTGGTTAGTTCCCTAGTTAAATATATTAGTATATTCTTTTAGTATTTTTAGCTTAGGGGAAGATTTTAAAGTTACCTCTAGCGCTTAATCTTCTAATTAGCCTAGGTAGTGCTAGAGGGGCTCTAGTTACCTTTTAGTACCATTATAACCGTTATAACCGTTATAAAGGGTATCTATATTTTCCTTAGCGGTAACTATAGGTGTATAAGAGTCTTTAAGCTCCTAGCGTATCTAAGTATTAGGGCTTGTTTAGCTGTCTTACCTAGAGGTTTATATTATCGCAATCTCTTACTATTAAAGGGACCTTCCTACCTTAGCGCGACGGCTTTCTATAAGGTATTTATAGAGTTTCTATTTAAGTTATCGTGAGATTTTAAGGGAGAATAGTAGTTGTAAATAAAAGATATAATTTAATAATTTAGTCCTTAAGCCAGCTGCCCTTCTAAATAGAGTAGGAAGGATTTAAATATAAGGGGACTTTGTAGATAAAGGGCTATAAGGCACAATTATAGGAATAGATAGATTGTGGAGGAGATAAATCCTTAAGGAAGTAAGGCCTTTAGAATTGTAGAGACTATATACTACAGGTATATACCTCTAGTATATAACCGACGGACGTCTAAGGGGTGTCCGGGGGTTGTCTTAAGGGTAACCTAAGGTTACCGCAATAATATCCCTTATAAAACCTTATATAGTTATCGGTAAAAGATATACAGTATCTTTTACCTTTAAAACTAATAGGGGTAATAAGTCCTACTAAATCCGTATAGATAAATTAAAATAGCTATATAGCTTATTTCTGAGGTGTTTTGTTATACTTCTTTATAGGTTTAGATTAAGCGTAAGGCTTATTGTATTTATTGCTAATATTATTAAACTTAATACTTAGTTTGTTTAGGTGGCGTTTAAGGTTACTATAGTTAAGATAGCTAAATTAGTAATATTAAATAGGTAGACTTTTATTGTTTTTAATTGTCTAGAGGATTAATTCTAACGAGTAGTTGTATTACTAAATTAGGTAAAGTTATTAGACTTTAAGTGCGTATCCTATTACCTTACTATTATATTTAAGTTTATAGGTCTTATTATTAAAGAAGACGCCTATTTTCTTAAGTCGGCTTTTAAATAGTAGGTTTACTAGTAAATATAGCACGTAAAGAATATTATATAGAGTAAGCGTACTTCTATAGCTTTTATTTAGTAGTATAGTTTATATAAAGACAGATTCTTTACCTACTAATTAACCTCTATGGGGACTAACTATATCTAATAAGGTATCGTTATTAACGTAGTTAAAGAGAAGTTTATAATTTTTATAGTAGTGGATGGCGGTAGCGGCGGTATTATAGATAAAGTTATACCTACTTAGTTAGGCTTATACTACTACTGCTATAAGCTCGCGTTATAGATTTACTTTATATTTAAATTAATTAAAGTGTTTATTAAGCTAAATAGATAGCCTAATTATCCTCTACCTTTTTCTTACATGGATTCTATTGCCAATTTTCTATAGTATATTTTCTAGGCTTCTCTCCTAATAGTCTTCTTTATAGTGCGTAGTTCTGTTATATTTTATATAGTTAGGGTATTTATACGTTCCTACTAGTGTAATCTTTCTCTTTATAGACGTTTTATTGTTTAAATATACTACTAGTATAATAGAAGCTTCTTAATTAAACTCGCTATTAAAGACAATTAGTTCCTTACCTATGTAACGGGACTAGCCCAGTTATAGTAGAAATGTCTCGGTGAAATACTTAATAAATAAATTCCGACGCTTTAACCGAATTCTGCTAGATTAATTAAATTCTACTAAAGTCCGTTAAAGACTACATGCGTATATACGCACGTATTAACCACTAAGCCCCTAACTATTTAATTATATAATTCTCTTATTATTCCCTTCTCTTCTTTATGTAACGTCTTGTTCTTAGCAAGAGCTATATACCCTTAGATTTAAATAGAATTAATATCGTTCCTTTAAATCTTCCTAAAGTCTCTCCGCGCCCTTATATTATGTTGTGTTAATACTAATACCCTTAAAATAGTAAATAAACTTAAATCCGCCACGTTAACTATTATAGCCCTAGTTAGGGAATAAATGACTATAATATAACAGTCCTTTATAGATACCTTAGCTTAGTAATAAACTATACTAGAAGCTTAGTATTAATAATTAATTAAAGTAATACGTAAAGAACTCTATGACGCTAAAGTACTTGCGTTAGAGACCTTAATAGCAACACCTATAAATAAAATTAAAATAACTATATGCAAACCCGACCTACTAAATATAAACCCTAAACTAGTAATGGCAGCTTAACCCGTACCTATAACGAACATAGTACCTACTATAAAATCTAAAAAGCTCCTTAACCCTCTAATGTTCGATAGAAATTAAAATAACCTACGTCCCTTTATAACTAAGCTCCGTTTTAAACTTTTAATAAACTATAACTAATACCCTACTAAAGCTAGCAAGATTAGCTATGGAATATCTTATTTAAGTAAAGACACTGCATGAACTATAGACCCATTCTTCTATAATGGCACCTTTATTAATTTTAAAATCTTTATCTCTCTACTAGAACGAACGTATAATAACGCTAGCTGTAAATATATAGCTGTTATTAAACTTAAAAACCTATAATAACGGAACCGAGACTTTACTAGCTTCTTTTCGGAATTTTTAGGCCTTATTAGTAAACTAGATTGGAATAAAGCCACTAGAGTTACTGCTCTCTATTAAGCTATTTTAGATAAAATTAGAGCATAGTTAGTAGGTGGAGAACTGCTAAAGGACTTACCCAAATTTGCTATAATATATTAACGAATTAATAAGGACCTTTAATATAATAAATAGACTCGTTCCCTAAAGCTAACTATACCTTGCGTTTAAAACTCTATAAAACTAATATATACCCTAAAGCGCAACCCATTTCTAAGACCTAAAAGCTCTATGTATAACCCTATAGACCTTAACGCTACTTAATCCTATATACTCTTAGGAACTAATAAATAAAGAATATAAGCCGCAAATAGAGAATGTTTTAGATGTAGAAAAAAGGGATATATTTAAAGGGATTACTAAACTTACCCTTTTAAAAAGGTCCGCCGTAGCTCTTCTTAGTCCTTAAGTCGTACTTATTTTATAAATTATACTTAGTTACTATAAAGCATCTTACCTTTAGTTAATTTAGAAAACGAATTGTTCTAGGGCTAAGTCGCGCCTTAAGATAAGAAGTGGAAGAGTATAAGTATTTAGGCTCTTTTAGCGCTAATATATAACATAACTCCCTTAATATACTTAGCGAAATTTAAATACTTAGAAAATAGAAGGAAGTATAAATTCTTATAGATAGTGGAGTCACTAGTATAGGCTTTATTAATATAAACTACGCGAAAACTTAACGCTTAAATTTAAAGAAACTTAATAAGCATTAAGGCCTATAAGGCTTTAATAGTAAGCCTTTAATATACGGCGAACTAATATATTACGCTCTTATAAAGATATAGATAGGTAAATACCTTAAATACATTTTCCTATTTATAATACCCTTAAAGCGTTATAAGGTAATACTTGGATATAGATAGCTAAAACGATATAACCCTTTAATTAGCTGGATTAAAGAAATACTAAAATTCCGTATAACCTACTGCCAAAGTTATTACTTAAAATACTACTTACCCTATAAATATATACACGACTATTTAAATTTAATATAATATAAATTGCCCTTACTATAAACCTTTAACTAATATAATAAAGTTATAACTGCTAATTGCGGTAAAGAATGCAAAGATAATATATTAAAACCCCTTAAAATTTATATAGTATAAACCGCACCCTTTTACTTATTAGTAAGAAAACAAAACTATAAGATCTTTACTATAACACTAAAAGATATTAAGAAAGCGTTAAAACTAAAGCAATATATTAACCCCCAACCTCTTATACCTAAAGAATATTATAATCTAATTAATATATTTAAGAAACGATTTATAAACTCACTACCCCTATATTAAAACGAGCACGATTTTAAGATAGAACTTAAACCTAGTATAACGCTAAAGTTTGGCCCGTTATACGGTATGTTATAAAAAGAGCTACTTATAATATAATAATACCTTAAAAAGCACCTAGAGAAAGGATTTATTCGCCCTAGTTAATTACTATTTACCTTACTTATACTATTCGTTAAGAAACCTAAAGAAGGCTTAAGGTTCTATATTAATTATTAAGCCCTAAATATAATTATAATTTAAAACCAATATTTAATTTCTTTACTTTAAGAAACGCTTAACTACTTAGTAAAAGTATAATACTTTATAATGCTTAATATAATTGCTGCCTTTAATTAAATCCGTGTTTATAAAGGAGATAAGAAGTATATAGCTTTCTGTATATAATAGGGACTTTTTAAATACCTAGTAATGCTATTTAGTATAAAAAACGGTCCTAGTATGTTTTAGTAATATATTAATAATACGCTTCGCGAATTCCTTAATATATTCGTTACCGCGTATATTAATAATATCTTAATTTACTCGTCTTTACTTTCTAAGTATTAGAAGTACATTTAAATAGTCCTTAAACGCCTATAAAACGCAGGCTTATAATGTGATATTAAGAAATACAAGTTCTATATATCCGAAGTTATATACTTAGGCCTAATTATATCCCGCAACGGAATTAAAATAGACCTTAAGAAAATTGCTATAATTATAAACTAGGAAAGTCCTAGTAGTGT
>Ga0307515_10019370_pt1 | contig 12256 bp, 9 predicted proteins | sample 17_EM_MG_FD_194513 | JGI IMG/M metagenome (GOLD analysis project Ga0307515, IMG submission 194513) | Populus trichocarpa ectomycorrhiza microbial communities from riparian zone in the Pacific Northwest, United States - 17_EM | ecosystem: Host-associated > Plants > Roots > Unclassified | place...
TGGCGGCAGCCGCAGGCTCAGCTTGAACGCGGTGAAGGGGCGCAGCACGTTGCCGGCGCTCTTCAATTCGGGGAAGCCGTCGACGCCGGTCACCGACAGCGTCGGCCGCCAGGTGCGGTTGAGCAGCACCTCGACGGGGTCGCTCGTCACCGGCAGCACCGGGCCGCCGTCCGCGCCGCAGGCCCAGGGCATGCGCTTGTAGACCTCGTCCTTGAGGATGTCTGCGGTCGCCTTGGCCTGGTCCAGCCGCGCGCCGGGGATGTCGCAGTGGAAGCTCTCCGGCAGCAGGCGGCCGGTCTTGCTGTCCTCCAGCCGGTCCAGCACATGGCGCAGGATGCGAAAGCTCGACGGCACGCAGCCCGACGCGTCGCCGCTGTGGATGCCCTCGGTCAGCACCTCCACTTTCAGCACGCCCGACACCATGCCGCGCAGCGAGGTCGTCAGCCAGAGCTGGTCGTAGTTGCCGGCACCGGAGTCCAGGCAGACGACGAGGGACACATTGCCCAGGCGGGGGCGGAGCACGTCCAGATAGGCCGGCAGGTCGAAGCTGCCGGACTCCTCGCAGGTCTCGATGAGGCCGACGCAGCGCGGGCGCGGGATGCCCTGCTTGTCCAGCGCCATGATGGCCGTCAGGGACGCGTAGATGGCGTAGCCGTCGTCCGCACCGCCGCGGCCGTAGAGCAGGCCGTTTTCGTACTTGGGCGTCCAGGGGCCGAGGTCGTTGCGCCAGCCGCTGAACTCGGGCTGCTTGTCCAAGTGGCCGTACAGCAGGATGCTGTCGCGATTGCCCGGCTTGGTGCCCGGCACCTCGAAGAAGATCACCGGCGTGCGGCCGGGGATGCGGATCACCTCCAGCTTGAGGCCGGCGACCTTCTGGCCCTCGACCCAGGCGGCGGCTTGCGTCAGCACCTTGTCGATGTGGCCGTTCGCCGCCCAGTCGGCGTCGAACATGGGGCTCTTGGCCGGGATGGCGATGTAGTCGGTCAGCGCGGGGACGATCTCCTCGTCCCAGACGCGGGCGGCAAAGTCGCCCAGCGCGCTGGCTTCGTCAGCTTGCAAGGGCAGGTTGGGGTCTCGAGCGTTCATGGCGGTCTCCTTCAGGCGGCATGCACTTGTGGCGCAGCCGATAAGTTTAGGCCTCCCCCTGAGACGGGCGTCACGCCGCTCCGTACAACTACGGGCGACGTTCGTCTTGTTGACCGCTTAGGCTCGGCATCAATGAACCGCTTGTTACTGATTGCTCTCCTGGCGCTGCTGACGGGCTGCGCTTCCGGCCCGAAATTCACCGTCGACGACGGCCGCAAGGTCGACGAGACGCTGCTGGCCGGCATGCGCGCCTACGGGGCCGGCGAGCGCCTGATCCGCCCGGCCATCGCCCGCAGCGCCGCCCTCAAGGACAAGGAGTGCGACAAGCAGTGGGAGCTGCCCTTCGCCGTGGCCACCAGCGAGGGCTGGAGTGACAACGACCGAGTCGCCTGGGTGCGCGCCCTGCAGGTGGACGAGCGGCTGACCCTCATCGCCGTGACCCAGGACTCGCCCCTGCCCATGGGCACGCGGCTGAACCGCATCGGCGACAAGGCCAGCGACGACGGCGAGAAGCTGCTGGAATGGCTGGCCGAGGTGCGCGACGCCGGCAAGCCCTTCAACGTCGGCACGACGGCGGGCAAGACCGTGCTGATCAAGCCCTTCGAGGTCTGCCGCGGCTACACGCGCTTTGCGCCGCCCAACACGCCGCAGCTGCAGGACTACCACTGGCTGCTCAGCCTGCACCCGCTGGAAGTGCTGCAGGCCGAACCCACCCCCGACGAAGCGCTGTGGGCCGTGCTGTGGACCCAGGGCATCTCGGAAGAGGGCGGCGCGCGCATGAAGACGTATCACTACGCCATCAAGATCGCCGGCACCCTCTACAACCTGGCCACGCTGGCCTCGGGCGTCAAGGCCGCCGCGCTGGCGGCCGACGCGGCCATCTCGGCTGCCAAGAGCGCCGCCGCCAACGTCGCCACCGACTTCCTGAAGCAGCAGCTCATCGAGCAGGGCCGCGCGCTGGCGACGCAGAAGATCCGCGAAGGCCTGGTGGACGCGGCGACGCAGCTGACGCGCCAGCAGGTGCTCAACGTCATGCAGGCGGCGGCCGCCAACCGCGGCTCGCTGTCGGGCATCTCGCGCATCGCCGCTACGGCCTTCGAGAAGGCGGACGCCTGGGCCTTCTCGCGCATGGCCGCCCTGGGCGCACCGCCGCTGGCCGGCTTCACGCTGCACCAGAAGCTGCTGGAACGCAGCCTGGCGTCCAACGCGCTGCTGTTCGACGCCGACCGCCTGGCCGCGCTGAACAAGGTGGCTGCCGCGCGCGGCTTCGAGCGCGAGATCACGGCCATCCTCGGCGGCTTCCGCCCCGACGCGCTGGTGGCCGAGATCGGCGCCATGCCGCTGGCGTCCACACAGGCGAGCTTCTCCTTCGACAGCGCGGATGACCCCGGCGCCGGTCGCTTCTCGCGCGGCCTCATCGACGCGATGCTGGACATGCCCGCCGAGTCCGGCGCTCGCAAAAAATAATGAAGCTCGCCCTCCTCCTTTGCCTGGCCCTGGTGACGGCCACTGGCGTACGGGCGCAGACACCGCCCGAACCCGCCGCCTCAGCCCCCACTTCAGCAGCTTCCGCGCCCGACGCGGCCGCATCCGCCCCCGAGCCCGCCGCCTCCGAACCCCAGGTGGCGCCCGCCCCGCCCCCACCCAGTTGCCCCCAGCTGACCAGCCGCGCGCTGTCGGCCGATCTGAAGGCCGCCACCGCACAGTCGCAGAATCAGCCGCTGCAGGTCCAGGTCAAGCTCTACGACGAGGCCGTGGCGCAATGGGGTGCGGCCATCGCCACCTGCGACGGCCGCGCCCGCGAGCGCGCCCAGCGCAACCTGGCCGACAGCCAGAAGGCACACGACGCGCTGGCCGAAAAACTGCAGGCCGGCAGCCAGTGCGAGAACGCCCACCGCGACGCCGGCGCCCTGCAGGAGCTGGCGCGCGGCGCCTTCAGCGAGCGCCGCTTTGCCGAGGCCGCGAGCCTGTACCGCAAGTCCGAGGGCATGTGGGAGGTGGCTGCCGAGCAGTGCAACGGCAGCCAGCAGCAGACCGCCCAGCGCCGCCGCGAGCAGGCCGAAATCGACGGCCACAACGCCGAGTTCTGCGCCCCGCCCTTTGAGCGGGCGCGGGAGTTCTCCGGCAAGCTGCGCAACAGCGCCGCCGCGCTGCCGCTGGCCGAGCGCCAGACGCAGAGCCAGATCGGTGAGACGCTGTGGCGCGAGACCGCCAGCCAGTGCAAGGGCAGCGCCCAGGAGCTGGCGATGAACAACGCCCAGGCCCTGGCCCGCGAGCGCGGCACGCCCTGGGTCTCGACACCCCTGCCCGGCGCGCCGCCGCCGACCGCCGTGGCCGCAGCGCCCAAGCCGACGGCCGTGCCTGCGGGCACAGCGGGCACGGCGGCTATGGCGCCCGCGGTTGCAGCAGCCGCTGCCGCGACCACACCGATGCGCCAGGCCGCTGCCGTGCCCATCGTCCCGCTGGCCAAGGCCGTCACCCCGACACCGACACCCGCGCCGGCCACCGCCGCCGCTCCCGAACCCAAGCTCTTCGACCGCACCGCAGGCGACACGCGCTACCTGGGCCAGTTCGTGCGCAACGACGACGACACCGTCACCGGCACCGGCCGCGTCGAATGGAAGAACGGCGATGTCTACGAAGGCCCGCTGGTGCGCAGCCAGCGCCAGGGCGTGGGCGAGATCCGCTGGGCCAACGGCCAGCGCTACAAGGGCGAATGGGTGACCGACCACGCCACCGGCCGCGGCCTGATGGTGTTTGCCAACGGCAACCAGTTCGAAGGCACGCTGGTGGACGGCCAGCCGCACGGCGAAGGCAAGATGACCTATGCCTCCAACGACGTCTACACCGGCCAGATCCGCCAGGGCCTGCCGCATGGCAAGGGCAGCTATGTGTGGATGAGCGGCCAGCGCTACGAGGGCGACTGGGTCAACGACAAGCCGCAGGGCACGGGCAAGATGCGCTTTGCCAACGGCAACCAGTACGAAGGCCAGCTCAGCGGCGGCCTGCCGCACGGCCGGGGCCGCATGATCTTTCCGAGCGGCGACATCTACGAAGGCACGTTCGAACTCGGCAAGGCGCATGGCGAAGGCAAGTACGCCTGGAAGAGCGGCGAGCGCTACGAAGGCTCCTGGGCCGGCGGCCTGAAGCATGGCACCGGCGTCTTCCACTGGCCCAGCGGCGACCGCTGGGAGGGTGTATTCAAGGACGACGAACGCACCGATGACGGCCACACCATCCGTAAAGGCAATTGACCGGTTGCCGCTGCGCTACCCTTGCCCCAACACTTTCAGGAGAGACCTCATGAAGACCTTGCTCACCGCCGCCGCCCTCGCCATCGCCTTCCTGGCCCCGGCCGCCGAGGCCCGCGTGGCCAAGCATCAGGACACCACCCACGCCAGCAGCACGGTCAAGGCCAAGACCGGCAAGAAGACCACCAAGAAAGCTGGCAAGGCCAAGCACAAGAAGCACGCCAAGAAGGCGTCACACAAGACGGGGCTCTGACCCACCCCTCAACGGCAGCCGCAGACAGACCCGCGTCCCCTCGCCCGAGGTGCTGACCCAATGCAGCGCGGCGCCCAAGGTCTGGGCGCGCCGGCGCATGCTCGCCAAGCCCCGGCCCGCACGAGGCACGGCGGCGTCGAAACCGCAGCCGTCGTCCTCAATGCGCACCTCCAGCGCGTCGCCCTGCTGATGGGCCGACAAACTCAAGGTGCGTGCCTGTGCATGCTTGATGACATTGGTCATCGCCTCCTGAATCAGCCGCAGCACCTGCAGCGCCAGCGCCGGCTCCAGCCAGGGCAACGGCGGCATGTCGGCCATGTGCCACTCCAGCTTCAGGCCGGCCGTCTCCAACCGCCGGCCCACGCGCGTGCGCAGTGTCGCCAGCAGCGTGGCGAGGTCGTGCTCCAGCGGCTCTAGTGAATCAATGGTCAGCCGCAGGTCTTCGATGGCGCTGCGCAGCAGATCGGCCATCGCTTCGCCACCGGCTCCGCTGTCGGCCAGGCGCAGCAAGGCGATCAGGTGCGAGCCGACGCCGTCGTGCATGTCGCGCATCAGGCGCTGGCGTTCCAACAGCAGCGTGCGCTCCTGTTCGGCCTCGTGCGCGCGCTGCTGCTGCTCGCGCAGCGCATCGCCCAGCGCCTCGGCCGTGCGGCGGCTGATGAGGGTGTCCAGGAACACCACCTGCATGCGGTAGCCGTACAGCGTCACCAGCACGAACAGCGACGCGCAACCCAGCGCGTAAGGGATGTGGCCCGCGCGGCTGCCGATCGTCAGTGAGGTCAGCAGCGACACCGGCAGTGCCAGCGACAACCCCAGGCGCGGCGTACCCGGCGCGTGAGTGGCGCCAAATACCAGGGTCACGTTGAAGGCGCAGGCCAGCAGCAGCGGCAGGTCGGACGACTCGCCTTGCGACACCATCAGTGGCACCAGGCCCCAGGCCACGCTGCTGGTTATGACGGCGGCGTGCAGCCACGGCAGCCAGCGCGACAGCGCCGCAGCCTGATCGAGCGCACGCCCCATACGCCAGCCGACCCAGCCCTGGCCAAGGATGCCGACATATGCTGCGGCCGCCCAGACCAGCCGCCACGGCAGCGGCGCGAAGTCCTGCCACACCACCACCATGCCGATGATGAGCACGCAGAGGGCGATGACGGTGCCGCGCAGGTGGGCGAGGAAGAGGCGGATCGAGTCCTGTACGGCGCGCTCGCGCAGACCCGCCTCCTCAAGCGTCGGCGCCGTCATTGGCGCAGCTCGGCGTTGGCGATGAACACACACAGCTTCATGGCCGGCAGTCTAGGAAGCGCCGGCCGGCTTCGTCTCCACAGCTTTTATGACGCGTGGCCCGTTCGAGGGACACTGCCCCGCCACAGCGGCAGCCGCAGGCTGACGCGCGTGCCCCGCTCGGGCGTGCTGTTCCACAGCAGCGCAGCGCCCAGCGCCTGGGCACGCTGGCGCATGCTGGCCAGCCCCTGGCCGGCGCCGGCCACCCGAGCGTCGAAGCCGCAGCCGTCGTCCTCGATGCAGACCTCCAGCGCATCGCCCGCCTGGTGTGCCGACAGCCGCAGCGTGCGTGCCCGCGCATGCTTGATGACGTTGGTCATCGCTTCCTGAATCAAGCGCAGCACCTGCAGCGCCTGCGCTGGCTCCAGCCAGGGCAGCGGCGGCATGTCGGCCATGTGCCATTCCAGCTTCAACCCAGCGCCCTCCAGCCGGTGGCCGACGCGGGTGCGCAGCGTGGCCAGCAGCGTCGCGAGGTCGTGTTCCAGCGGCTCCAGCGAGTCGATGGTCAGCCGCAGGTCTTCGATGGCGCTGCGCAGCAGGTCGGCCATGGCGGCGTGGCCGTCACCGCCGCTCTCCGCCAGGCGCAGCATCGCGATCAGCGTCGAGCCAACGCCGTCGTGCATGTCGCGCATCAACCGCTGCCGCGCCAGCAGCAGCGCCTGCTCGCGCTCGACGGCGCGCAGTTGCTCGTGCTGCACTGCCAGCTCGCGCTCACGCTCGGCCAGCCGGGCGGTCAGCACGCGCCCTGCCGATTCGGCTTGCAGGACCGCACCCGTAAAGCGACGCAGCGCCGCGTACAGGAAGCTGCCCACCAGCAGCAGCCCGCCATAGGGCAGCAGGTAGATCGTCTCCGGACTGATGCGCACGTATGTTAGCAGCGCGTCGTGCACCCCGAACGCCAGGCAGGCCCACAGTGCCGCGACGATCAGCCGCAACTCGCGGCTGCCACCGCGCACCGCCAACAGAGTCAACACCGCAGTGGGCGCCAGCGCCGCGACGAGGTTGATCGGCTCGTACAAAGCCCTCGACACCGGCAGCAGGTCTGGCATGGTGATCACCGTGCCTGCGCCCACGAACCCCGCCAGGCAGCGCTCGAAACGTGGCATCCGGCGCGCATCGAAGCGGAAGGCGAACAGATAGGTCGGCAACATCAGCCACCAGATTGAAGCGACTGACAGCCAACAGAACCAGCTCAAGGCTAGGTCGCCGGACGGATGGATCATGAAGAGATGCAGGTTGCGCAATGTCCAGCCGATCGCGGCGCAGGCGAAGTAGAGATAGCCGCGCTCATGCCGGCGGCCCAGCCAGACGACGAAGGACAGCAACCCCAGGACCAGCATGGCCAGGCCGCTCGCGGCCGGCACGGTGCGCTGCAACGCCCAGCGCAGGGCATGCCGGTCACGCAACTCCGCCTCCGGGCCGACCCAGACCGACGACATCGAGTAGTCGTCCCCTCGATCCGCAGCCACGCCGAGGGCGAGGGTCAGCGTCTCGCCGGGCGCCAGCGCCCGTGCCGGCAGACTCATCAACAGCGGCATGTTCCATTGCTCCAGCGACCAGACCCCGTTGTCGAGGACCTGCCCCCACCCCTGGGTGTCCAGCCGCCAAAGCTGCACCGGCCCCGAAAACGCGCGGGGCACGTAGACCGCCAGCGGCGCGTCGACGGCCAGACCCGCCGGCATCGTCCAGTGCAGCAGATACCAGTGCATCGCGCGTTCGCTCTCTGGTTGGACGGCAGGCTTGCGGCTGGGGCGCTGCATGTCCGGCAGCGCGACGGCCTGCCAGCCGGAGCCCGGCAGCGGCGGCGGGCCGACCCTCGCGGCTCCCAGCGCGAGCGCCTGATATTCCGCCTGGTCGAAGCGCCGGGCGTACGCATCGCCCGCCTGTGCGATTGCGCTGCTCAGCAGCAGCACCAGGCTCAGCAGCACCACGCGCAACTCAGTCACGCAGCAGCCCCATGCGCCGCGCTTCGTAGACGGCCTCGGTGCGCGAATGCACCTGCAGCTTGCGGTAGATGCGCTTCACAAAGGTGGTGACCGTGTGCCGCGACACTGCCAGCATCGGCGCGATCTCCTCATAGCTGTAGCCCTTGGCACACAGCTGCAGTACCTCGCGTTCTCGGGGCGACAGCGTGGCGTCACCGTCCGCGACACTGGTCGCGCTGCGTTGGGCCTGCGACCAGGCCGCCGAGCGGCGCAGCATCTGGCGCGCAATGACGGCGCTGATCGGGCTGCCACCGGCCTTCAGCACTCGCAACTGCTCGACGATCTCAGCGGGCGATGCGTCCTTGAGCAGATAACCCGTGGCACCGGCCTCGATGGCGGCCAGCACATGGGCTTCGTCGCCGAATACCGTGACCACCATGGTCTCGCAATCCGGCAATGATCGCGCGGCCTCGGCGATGAGCGTGGTGCCGTCGCCGTCGGGCAGCCCAAGGTCCACCAGCAGCACGTCGGGCCGGGTGTTGCGCAGCAGGTGAAGGCCCGCCGCCAGTGTGGCCGCCTGGCCCACCACCTGCATGTCGCCCGCCGCCTCCACGGCCGCCGCGAACGGCTGCAGCACGGAGGGGTCGTCATCGACGATCAGCACGCGCAGCTTCATGCAACCTGGATCCGGCAGTGGAGCGCGCCCATGATGCACGCGGCCGAAGAGACAAGGTGTTGATGCATCGAGACCTTCATTGAGTAGCAAGCAGTCAACTGCCGGATCCGAGTTCAGTGTAGGGAGCAGGGCTCCTCAGAACTGGGGAGACGTGCCGCGATTGCGGTACGCGCTGGTGCGCAGCAAACGCACGACCTGCCTAACCTTGGCTTCAACCCATTTCCAAGCAGCGCCATTGCCTCCCGGGCCGCGCCACCACCACCACCGCGTCTTCGGAGCATGCAATGAACGCAGCTTTCGCACGCCCCACGCTGCTGGCACTGGCACTGGCGGGCGCGGCCAGTGCCACCTGGACGGCTCAGGGCCCGACCCTGGGCATCGCGGCCGTTCCCGAGCCGGCATCCGGCGCCCTGTGGCTGGCCGACCTCACCGGGACCTGGGCACTGGCGCGTCGCCGCCGGTTCCAAACGCCGGCGTGATGCCCTCACCTCGGCATGCCGTGACCATGGACCTGAGCAGCGCCCTCGGCTGGTTGGCGGCAAGCCTGATGCTGCTGAGCTTCTGGTGCCGAGACGTGGGCCGGCTGCGGCGCGTGGCGATCCTGGCCAACCTGGCCTTCATCGGCTACGGCCTCAGCGCCGGGCTGTTGCCGGTGCTGTGCCTGCATCTGGTACTGCTGCCCATCAACCTGCGCCGGCTGACTCCCTGAGGTGCCTTGACATGAAACGCTCCCTTCTCCTCCTCGTCTCGCGGCTTGCGCTGCTCGCCACGCTCGCCACACCGGGTCATCGCGTCGCGCTCGCGGCCGAGAACCCGCTGATGACCGTGCGCGTGGATGCGACGAACACCGCGCAGTGGATCTTCCAGGTCCACGCCACCATCCCCGCCGCACCAGGGCCGCTGCGGCTGCTTTACCCGCGCTGGCTGCCCGGCTACCACGGCCCTGTGGGTGATGTAGCGCAGTTGGCTGGCCTGACCGTGCGCGTCGGCGGCCAGCGCCTGCTGTGGACGCGGGCACCCGACGAGTTGCAGGGCTTTGATGTCCAGGTGCCGGCCGGCGCCAGCGCCGTGGACGTCCACTACCAGTGGCTGGGCCCGAGCAAGGGGGCGCTCACGGACAACCTGCTGTCACGCGACGCCCTGGGGCTGACCTGGCCCGCTCTCCTGCTCTACCCAGCCGGCAGGCCCGTCGCCGAGATCGACGTGGACAGCAGGGTGAAGCTGCCCGCCGGCTGGTCCTGGGGCAGTGCCTTGCGGGCTCGAACCGGGGCTTCGTCCGCGGGCGAAGGTTGGGTGGAGTTCAAGACCGAGACGCTGGCCACGCTGCTGGACTCGCCCGTCTACGCTGGCATCAACTACCGCCGCATCGAGCTGGACCCGCCCGGTACCGCGTGGCCTGCGGCCCTGCATCTTTTTCGCGCGCGTGATGCCAGCCAGGAGCCCAGCGAGGCGCAGATCGACGCCCACCGGCGCCTGCTGCAACAGACCGAAGCCTTGTTCGGCTTTCGACCCTGGCGGCACTACGACCTGCTGCTGGCCGACGGCAAGGGCTTCGGGCACGTCGCGCTGGAGCATCACGAATCCAGCGAGAACGTCTACGACGGTGGCTACCTGGAGGACTGGTCGACGGCCAGTCGCCAACGCGAGCTCGTGGCGCATGAGTGGGTGCATGCCTGGAGCGGCAAGTTCCGCCGCCCTGCGGGGCTGGAGCAGCGCGACCTCCACGCGCCGACGCGCAATGAACTGCTGTGGGTCTACGAGGGCCTGACGGAATACTGGGGCCACGTGCTCGCCGTGCGCAGCGGGCTGGTGACGGCCGAGCAGATGCGCCAGGAGTGGGCATGGACCGCTGCCCGCACGGCCGAGCTGCCCGGCCGCCAGTGGCGTGATCTGCAAGACACGACCTACACCCCGGCGCTGAATTCTCTGGGCCCACAGAAGTGGTGGGACTGGACGCGCGCCTTCGACTACTACGAGGACGCTGCGCTGCTGATCTGGCTGGACGCCGACACGCTGATCCGCGAACGCAGCGGCGGGCAGCGCTCGCTGGACGATTTCGCGCGGCGCTTCATCGCTGGCAGCTCGGGCGACAAGACACCCAGCGTCTACGGCTTCGACGATGTCGTGGCGGCCTTGAACGCCGTGCAGCCACTGGACTGGCGCGGCTTCCTGCGCGCGCGGCTGGACCACCGCATGCCCACCACGACGCTGGACGGCCTGGCCCGCAGCGGCTGGGAGGTCGGCTTCGTCGACCGGCGCAATGCCCTGCATCTCGCGGCACTGAACCCCAAGAAGCCGGTGTACTCGATGCGCTTCTCGGCCGGGCTTAGCGTGGACCCCGATGGCGTCGTGGTGGCGGTCAACTGGGCTTCGCCGGCCTTCCTGGCCGGCCTGGCGCCGGACGACAAGCTGCTGGCGGTGCAGGGCATGGCCTACACGCCGGAGCGCGTCGAGACCGCTCTGATGGCCAACCGCGACGGCGGCAAGCCGCTGCTGTTGCTGATGCGCCGGGGCGACGAGTTCCTCAACGTGACGCTGGACGTGCGCACCGGCCCGCGGCACCCGGTGCTGCAGCGCGTGGAGGCGCGGCCGGACCTGCTCGCCGAGATCTTCAAGGCCCGTTAATGGGTCAGCCTCACATCCATCAAACGAATGACAAGCAGGCCGCCTTCCCTCCACAACCCAGGGGAGACCGGCCTGAGTCGCAGCACTCGCAGCGCAGGCTGCGCTCGCATACTCGAACGACATCGACGCGGCGCGCTTCGTCCGCCCCACCGCCAGGAACCAGCCATGCCCACTTCTGCTTTCCGCCGCGTCGCCGCCTTGACCTTCGCAGCGTGGCTGGCCGCCACCGGCAGCACCGCCACGGCCGCCTGCAACAGCAGTTTTGCAGATGCCGTGGGTCAGGTCATCACCGCCGCCCTGACGCTGAACAGCAACGCCTGCAACCTGACCTATCTGGTGGTTCGCGAGAGCGGCTCGCTGACCCTATTCGACCTGGATGTCGGAACTTTCATCAACGGCGCCAGCGATCTCAGCGGCAACACCTGGGTGCAGGACGCGGGCCTGGATAACTGGGGCCTGCTGACGAACGGCGCGCAGGGCAGCTTCCACAACGTCCGACAGTTGACCAACCGCGGCACCTTGCGGAGCGACGGCGCATTCAGCAATCTGCTGTTCGTTCTCAACTACACCAGCTTCATCAATGGCGCCACCGGCGTGATGACCAATGCCGTATCTGGCTATTTCGAGAACTACGGCGACCTGATCAATCAGGGCGTGCTGCACAACGATGGCGCACTGAACAACTACGCCCGCATCGGCAACGAGGCGGGCGTCACGCTAGTCAGCCAGGGGCAGTTCAACAACCGCACCGGCGGCACGCTGACCAACGACGGCACCACCCGGCTGCTGGGCACCTCGGTGCTGGAGGCCGGCTCGACGTTGACCAACACGGACACGCTGGACATCGGCGGCCGCCTGCTCGCGCAGGGGCAGATCGCTAACAGTGGTGTGGTGACCGTGCTGGAAGACAGCGGCAACGGCGGTGGCGAAGGCCTGACGCTGACCGCGAGCGACAGCTACGACTTCACCGCCGGCATCCTGCGCATCAAGGGCACGCTGACCCTGGAAGCCGACTTCACGCTGACGGTGGCGATGCAAGACACCCTGGACCTTCAGCCCGGCAGCACCCTCGTCAACCGCGCCACCTTCGCCACCGGCGGAGCGGGCGCCACCATGCGTTCCGTGACCTTCCTCAACCAGGGCAAGCTGGTGGTCTCGG
>Ga0307515_10019371_pt1 | contig 12256 bp, 12 predicted proteins | sample 17_EM_MG_FD_194513 | JGI IMG/M metagenome (GOLD analysis project Ga0307515, IMG submission 194513) | Populus trichocarpa ectomycorrhiza microbial communities from riparian zone in the Pacific Northwest, United States - 17_EM | ecosystem: Host-associated > Plants > Roots > Unclassified | place...
CTCGCGGAAATTAGATAAGCAAATTGTATTACTAAAAAAGGCAATACGTTTGCTGACAAATCTACACATTTCGGACTCCCCTGTATAGAGTCTCGCAAGCTCGACTAATGAATCTCTGCCACGCTGGCGAAGGCTGGGGACTGTGTCGTGCGCACCTTCCCGTCAGCCCACGATAGCTCGCAAGCTACCTCGCCTCTTTTCAGACTTTCGTTCCCTCCCATCTGCTTTACTCACTCCATCCTCCCTACCAACCGACTACACCAGAGCGTGCGCGGAGAACCATGGAGGGTGCTGAAAGGGGTGACACGGCGTCCCCACTTCTGCAAATCGATCCCAAGTGGTACGTTCAACACGCTACGTTGCTTGCGTCGCTGACCGTTGACCGGGTGCAGCTTCCAAGACGCTCTACGATCTTTCTTCCAACCCATCAAGACCAATGATCCTCGTCTCGACTTCTATACAATGTACAAGAGAGAGGCGACCGAGTACGATGAGAACTATGTCAAGAAGTACGACGATGACCTCAATACCACCTTGCTCTTCGTCCGTCGTTCATCGTTTTCTCTTGTTAACTATCTCACTGGTTGTCATAGGCGGGTTTGTCTTCTGCCGTCAGCGCGACTTTTGTCGTCGACACCCATTGGAACCTCCAACCTGATCCAAACGTACAAAACACGATCCTCCTCCGCGCCATCCTCGACACTCTCAATTCGCCCGGCCAGGCCAACATTGTTCCACCTCCTGAGGAAGACCCGTCGAGCGCTGACGTCACCGCCACCTGTCTCATGTACGCGAGTCTTCTGATCTCCCTGCTAGCCGCGTTCATCGCCATGCTGGGCAAGCAGTGGCTGAACCGGTACTTGACGAATTCAGGCGGGTCGATGATCGAGCGTTGCGGCGACCGTCAACGCAAATGTGATGGGCTCGAGAAATGGTCATTACATTCCTTCGTCGAGAGTCTTCCCATGATGCTCCAGGTCTCCCTCCTTCTCCTCACCTGCGGAATTTGCAGTCGCATGTGGTTTATCAACACCCCCGTTACAAGCACCCTCGTCAGCCTCACTGGCTTTGGAGTCGTGTTTTACATTGCAATCGTGATCGCTGGCATGTCGTCGTATGCGTGTCCGTTCCAAACACCAGTATCGGTTACCCTTCACGGTCCGTGGAAGAAGGTCCAACCCGGGATTGACTACTCCATTGTTCGCTTCAAACGGGTGTTCTCATGGGCCCATCGGATGTGGAAGCGGAAACTCCGACCGGGGCTTGTCTCCCTAATCGTTCACTCTAAACGGGTGTTCTCATGGGCTAACTGGATGGGGATCCTGGAGGTCCGGTCGCTCCGCCGCCGCCGATCACCACAGACGACGACGGCGACTCCGCTCAGGGACATACAGGTCCAACAATCACAATCCGAACCATGGTTAAAGCCAAAGGACCTTGCCATCATTCGTAGAAAACACCGATAACGTATTATGCGTGTCATGGATCCTCAGAAATATTACCGACCCAGAGGTGCAAGACGTTGCTCTCCCACTCGCTGGAGAGATTCGATGGTTCGATGGCGGAGTCGGTGCTGAACCCCCTTACGACGTAATTGTCTCTACCTTCGAGGCGTGTTTCGATTCCACTCGGAGGTTGTATCCCGGGTCAAGGGACAGGGCGTACTACGCTGGGCGGGCAATTCTGTGGATTCACACTCTCGCAATGTGTGAATCTGAGGACCGTGCACGCGCGTTCCCTCTACCAAACGTAGAATACACAACCCCGGTTCCTGACCCTGACCTTGAACATCTTCTGCGGGTCAGCCATGTGGACCGGCTTCCTGGTCCTCGCATTGGGCTCCTCCTCAGAATCGACCCAGGTCAGACACCCCCACACTTACAATGGACTTCAAAACTACTCTTGCATTGTTCCTGCGCCAACCTCACCCAACTGTACCATAAGAGTATCCTGGATTGGTTCCCCAATGGACGCAGAACCAAGACCACCATTCCCCTGAACACGACACTCAACCGCATCCTAGTATGGTGCACCCTCCTTGGATCACCTGTCGAGGAAGAGGCGCTGGAGGTTCAGGACAAATCGTAGGACATCTCCCGTTTTTATCCTCTAAGTTTCTCACTGTTCTTCGCCAGTGATCGTACAGAACCCATCCTAGATCAATTATCCAAGGTGGTCCTCCCAGCGATCAATGACACCCTGAAACAACAACTCGTTGCGGACATACTGTACGACTTGGTCAGGTTAGAAACCACTCCAGCACACTTGACGAAGATCACATACGAATGGTGCTCCGTGATATACGAGAACCGCGAAAGTGTTCAGAATTGGGAGATTCTTCTCCTTCTCTGCTTGGAGATCGGCTTCCGTCACCTTGATTTTCAACGCCAATCCATCAAAGCCACGATCACTCATACTAAACACCACCATGGGTTGGTTGATGTGGTTTTCGGGAGTCAGGAAGTTGAAGCGATTGCGGATCTTCTCCACGCCTGGACCACAAGGAGCGATTCCCATGCCCCGGCGGCGGAATTACCCAGTCTCTGTGCAAGACACCTCGTTGGTCTTCAAAACCTAGTATCGTCATCCTCAAGGTTGCGGCGCCTCGTTATACGCTCCGTCGAGCTCACCTATCGCGAAGTATCCAGGGAGGTAGGGGTTGAGAGATTCATCGAATTTCTGAATCATCTCTGCACCACGGCCGGGGATATCGACAACGGGTCCTGCTGGGTGAGACTCCTTGTGGAGACCATTCAATCCTCCAATGGACCGCAACACCTATCCCAATCATACTGGGAGTTACTGGCAGAGCTCGCAGTTTCGTCACAGTGGCTGACAAATGACCTCGCGAACGGCATGCAAATCACAGCATCCCTGATTGAAGCGAAGGAATGGAGTAAGTTGGAGTGCTGGATGGGAATTGTCTGGATGCTATTGCCGGAGGAGGCGGATCCAAGAGAAGGGGACTTAGGCGATTCGATGACACACCTATTCTACCAACGACCAAATGCCGTCCAGAAGCTTGAGCAATGGATAGAACGGTGGGGCCGGGGACACAACAATCGTGTACCCAAGTTATTTCAACAAATTCTGCAAACGAGCGCACGAGGCAGCCAAACAGGGCGCATTGTAAGTTTCTTTTCATACTCATCGGGTGTGTCTTGCGGAGTCTCATGGTGTTTCGTTCGTTTTAGCCTGGTCTCATCCACAACAACGTAACTGAAAGCTCCGCCTATGTGCCACTTCCCGTTCCCCCCCAACCATCCGGGGGAAGCGAGTCCCAGGATTTACCACCCTCCTAACGCTTGAACAGTATAGTTGTTTACGTTCCCACGAACCCCTTTCCGCGGCAATGCCCATTCTCAACCCTAGATTCTGTGCAACTAGGTGACTGTCCGTAAAGACTAGATATATATCCGCCACAACAGGTCCCATTCCCCGATTTATTCCTTTATGTCCGAGGCTTCTCATGTTGTGTATGTCGATGAAATCGAAGCGTCGAGTATCAAGGCGGTGCTCCCCGTCCTTGGTAATTTCGGGAGTTGATCGATTTTCGGGTGAAACAGCTGTTGTACTGGGATTCTAGATGCGCAGTCTGGGGTCAATATCCATGACCCAATGCAACGGTTAAGGCCCCGAAAGCCCCCTTGAAAGGCTCTGTATTATCGTCAAAACTGGTGTGTACACGGCGTGGCCTTACGGACAATCACCTAATATCATATACAGTACTTGCGGGAGCCCGCCGAAGCGAAAACAGCGGTAAATCCAAGCAAGAAACACGGGGGCGTGCTGGAAAAGAAGTCGCTTGATAGGGTCGGGATTCAGGTTGGAGTTTGATAGCCCTACGAAGCCATCGACAGAATACGCAGGATCCCGTCCCCGCCCCCCTGTCTCGAGGTTACAGAAGCTACGATGGTCGGCGGTCAGCGGCCCAGTAACTAGTGAAGCCATCGAACATACCACTATGGATCAATTCGTAGGAGTGGGGACTTCCCCCCACCCCATTCGCTCTTCTCACCTTCATGAGTCACTACATGTGTTTGGGCGTGGTCCACCGGTAGGGAGGATGACGTGGGTCGTGCAGGCGTTAGGCTGTGGTGGCTAGCAAGTTGTCGTCGGCTGGCGCGCTGCAAGACAGGCGCACGCATGTTCCTATCGATTGGGGTCCGGACTCTGCAGGATCGGTTGACGGCCAGATAGCCCGTAGCCGGTGCAAGGGTTTGATTTCCATGTGCTAGAGGGTTCCAAATCAATCCCGTTATCGTCTGCAGGATTACCTACCTGTGCAGAGACGAATAAGATCTGTCTCAGATCACAGACGCTACGAGAAAGTACTCCGGATTCAATGCATGAGACGGAGAGGTGCCAGTGGGTGGGATTAGGTTTTGTACATTTCTTGAAATTCTTACTTGAGGCGTAGAAAGCGATATAACCGACTCAAGTTTTCTCGCAGGCCGTAAAAGCTATGCCAGTTTCTTCAGGTAGATGGAGAAACACCTCGTTCTCGGTCTCCTCCTGCAAGCCGTCTCAGTCTTGACGACCTTTCGGGGCATTCAAAGTTGTCTCAGGTGTGTATGGGAGATGGTGGTCATCGCGTTGGAAGAAGTGAGGAGGACACGGGATCTTCAGCGGCTAGATTGGACAAAGGGGTGTACGGTGGTTGTAAGCGTTGAATCCATGTAAGATTAAGAATGACGATCGTGGTCACCTTGATCGAGTTCGAACGCTTGAAGATGTCAATGAATCACTGCGAAGGCTGTGACTGCGTGTCATGCACTTTCCCAGGACATGCCAGCCCACGGTAGCTTGCAAGCTACCTCGCCTCTTTTCAGACTTTCGTTCCCTCCCATCTGCTTTACCTACTCCATCCCCCTACCAGCCGACTACACCAGAGCGTGCGCGAAGAACCACGGAGGATGCTGAAAAGGATGATGCGGGTCCAACGCGTTACGTTGCTTGCATAGCTGGGTTGACAGATGGTCGAATGCGACGGAGAATTCTGTCGTTTCTGACTTGACAACCATCGGATTGAACTCGCGCACCGAGGGGCGTTTGTGTTTTTCAAACCTCGAGTTCTGGAAGTGGGTTGAGTAGCTCGCGCTATTCGCTTGGTGTTCTAACAAGTCATCCCCGCGGTTTCTACTACCGGTGAATCGCCCGTGCAAAAATCTCCCTCTGTCGTTGGGGTACTGATGGTGATATTGATCGCAGACGCCGATTGATCCAAGCCCAACGCTGGTTGCTACGCCATGGGTCTTGAGTAAAATGCATTCGTGGACGTGGTGCAGCATACCTGCATCGGTGTCAACGTATCATCTGCTGATGCAATATTTTCTCTCTCGCGCAATATACCGCCTGGGTTAACAAGAGTGGGTGGACGACGGGTGTCGAAGGTTGGGGATATAGCTGCCGATGAAAGGGTGGGTGCCGGTCGGGGGCCGGTTCCATAAGAACCGACTCAAGTGTGCCTCGTCTCTCGCATCTCACTATCACTATCTCTGGCTCCCTTCATCGGTTCGGTGTTTCCTCGATACCTAGCATATGGCCATGTCAACTCTGGGATTCCGCCCAGCTCTGGGGCCGCCGATCCCGAATACTTCCTGACGGTCAACCGCGTGGGGGTGTACCAGAGACCAGAGGATGTAAACACCGGATGTGACCCAGACAATTTCCCCACGCAGGCGTGAGTCCCACCGACAATATACCCATGTTTGGCCGTTAGTTGATATCTCTTCTTTTCCTCTCCGCCGTCTTCTCTGCGCCAGACCAGGTTTCCTAACGCCTACACGAATCCGGACTTCACGACGTGGGTGAATGATTACGAGTCATTCCCGAAGAACCGTTTCAAGGGTGAATGTTGTCAGTGACCCGTTGGCGTTTTCTGTCTCTTTTGCGGGGGTCCGCGTTGATGCTGATCTTGGCTTGCAGCCTTACGGTCGTGGGGATAATCCGGCAAAGTGTACTTCAAGCGCTTGAAAATGAATGAATCTCTGCCACGCTGGCGGAGGCTGAGGACTGTGTATCGTGCGCACGGGCCTTCCCTTCAGCCCACGATAACTCGCAAACTCCCTCACCTCTTTTCAGACTTTCGTTCCCTCCATCTGCTTGACCCACTCCATCCTCCCTGCTAGCAGACTACACCAGAGCACGCGTGAAGAACCATGGAGGGTGCTGAAAAGGGTGATACAGCGTCCCCACTTCTGCAGATCGATCCCAAGTGGTACGTCGAACGCGTTACGTTGCTTGCGTGGCTGACCTTTGGCCGGGTGCAGCATCCAAGACGCTCTAAGAACTTTCTTCCAGCCCATCAAGACCAACGATCCACGTCTCGACTTCTATACAATGTACAAGAAAGAGGCGACCGAGTACGATGCAGGCTACGTCAGGAAGTACGACGATGACCTCAATACCACCTTGATATTCGTCCGTCGCTCATCGTTTCTCTTGTTAAGTATCTCACTGGTTGTCATAGGCGGGTCTGTCTTCTGCCGTCAGCGCGGCTTTTGTCATCGACACCCATTGGGGCCTCGTACCTAATACGGACATACAAAATGAAGCCGTCCTCCGCGCCATCCTCTTCGCTATCGATCCATCCGCCCTAGGTGGTGCCCCCACCGCTCCACCTGATGAGTCGGAAGGCCCGTCGAGCGATGTCGTCACCGCCACCTGTCTCATGTACGCGAGTCTTCTGATCTCCCTGCTAGCCGCGTTCATCGCCATGCTGGGCAAGCAGTGGCTGAACCGATACCTGTCGAATTCAGGCGGGTCGACGATCGAGCGTTGTGGTGACCGTCAACGCAAATGTGATGGGCTCGAGAAATGGCCATTGCATTCCTTCGTCCAGAGTCTTCCCGTGATGCTCCAGGTCTCCCTCCTTCTTCTCACCTGCGGAATTTGCAGGCGCATGTGGCTCATCAACACCCCCGTCGCAAGCACCATCGTCAGCCTCACTGGCCTTGGAGTTGTCTTTTACATCGCGATCGTGATCGCTGGCATATCGTCGTATGCGTGTCCGTTCCAAACACCAGTATCGGTTACCCTTCACGGTCCATGGAAGAAGGTCCGACCTGGGATTGACCACTCCATTTTTCACTTCAAACGGGTGCTCTCGTGGACTCAGCGGATGGGGAACCTGGGGGTCCGGTCGCTCCGCCGCCGCCGATCGTCACAGATGACGACTCCGCTCAGGGATATACGGGTCCAACGATCACAATCCGAACCATGGTTAAAGCCAAAGGATCGTGCAATCATTCGTAGAACGAACACCGATGACGTATTATGCGTATCATGGATCCTCAGAAACATTACCGATCCAGAGGCGCACGACATTGCTCTCCCACTCGCTGGAGAGATTCGATGGTTCGATGACGGAGTCGGTGCTGAACCCCCTTACGACGTAATTGTCTCTACCTTCGAGGCGTGTTTCGATTCCACTCGGAGGTTGTATCCCGGGTCAAGGGACAGGGCGTACTACGCTGGGCGGGCAATTTTGTGGATCCACACTCTCGCAATGTGTAAATCCGAGGACCGTGCACGCGCGTTCCCTCTACCAAACGTAGAATACACAACCCCGGTTCCTGACCCTGACCTTGAACATCTTCTGCGGGTCAGCCATGTGGACCGGCTTCCCGGTCCTCGCATTGGGCTCCTCCTCAGAATCGACCCAGGTCAGACACCCCCACACTTACAATGGGCTTCGAATCTACTCTTGCATTATTCCTGCGCCGACCTCACCCAACTGTACCATAAGAGTATCCTGGGTTGGTTCCCCAATGGACACAGAACCAAGACCACCATTCCCCTCAACACGACACTCAACCGCATCCTAGTATGGTGCACCCTCCTTGGATCACCTGTCGAAAAAGAGGTGCTAGAGGTTCGGAACAAATCGTAGGATACCTCCTATTTTCGCTCCTCAAGTTGCTCACTGCCCTTCACCAGTGACCGTACGGAACCCATCCTAGATCAGTTATCCAAGGTGGTCCTTCCAGCAATCAACGGCACCCCGAATCAACAACAACTCGTTGCGGCAATACTGTACGACTTGGTCAGGTTGGAAACCACTCCAGCACACTTGACGAAGATCACATACGAATGGTGCTCCGTGATATACGAGAACCGCGAAAGTGTCCAGAATTGGGAGGTTCTTCTCCTTCTCTGCTTGGAGATTGGTTTCCGTCACCTTGATTTTCAGCGCCAGTCCATCAAAGCCACGATCACTCATACCGAACACCACCAAGGGTTGGTTGACGTAGTTCTCGGGAGTCAGGAAAGCGAAGTGATTGCGGATCTTCTCCACGCCTGGACTACGAGAAGCGATTCCCATACCCCAGCGGTGGAATTACCCAGTCTCTGTGCAAGACACCTCGTTGGTCTTCAAAACCTCGTATCGTCATCCTCAAGGTTGCGGCGCCTCGTCATACGCTCCGTCGAGCTCACCTATCATGTGGTATCCAGGGAGGTAGGGGTTGAGAGATTCATCGAATTTCTGAATCATCTCTGCACCACGGCCGGGGATATCGACAATGGGTCCTGCTGGGTCAGACTCCTCGTGGAGACCATCCAATCCTCCAATGGACCACAACACCTATCCCAATCATACTGGGAGTTACTGGCCGAGCTCGTAGTTTCATCACAGTGGCTGACAAATGACCTCGCGAACGGCATGCAAACCACAACATCCCTGATTGAGGCGAAGGAATGGAGTAAGTTGGAGTGCTGGATGGGAATTGTCTGGATGTTATTGCCGGAGGAGGCGGATCCAAGAGAAGGGAACTTGGGCGATTCGATGACGCTCCTATTCCAGCAACGACCGAATGCTGTTCAGAAGCTTGAGCAATGGATAGAACGGTGGGGCCGGGGACACGATATTCGTGTACCCAAGTTGTTTCAACAAATTCTGCAAATGAGCGTACAAGGCAGCCAAACAGGGCGCATTGTAAGTTTCCTTTGATACTCATCGGATGTGTCTTGCAGAGTCTCATGGTGTTTCGTTCGTTTTAGACTGGTCTCATCCACAATAACGTAACTGAAGGATCTGTCTATGCGCCACTGCCCGTTCCCCTCCAACCATCCGGAGGAAGCGAGTCCCAGGATTTACCACCCTCCTAACGTTCAAACAGTATAGTCGTTTGCATTCCCACATTTCGCTTTTGGTCCCACTATTTCAAGAACTTCTTTCCGCGGCAGTGCCCATTATCAACCGTAGATTCTGTGCGACTGTACGACTGTTCGTAAAGACTAGATATGTACCTTTCTTGAAATTTTACTTGAGGCGTAGACAGTGATATAACTGACTCGGGTTTTCTTTTAAGCCATAAAAGTTGTACCAGTTCCTTCAGGTAGATGGGAAACACCTTGTTCTTGGTCTTCTCCAGCACGGTGTCTATCTTGACGATTTTTCGGGGCATTCAAAGTTGTCCCAGATGTGTGAGAGATGGTGGTCTTCGCGTTGGAAGAAGCGAGGAGGAAACAGGACCGCTAACAGCTAAATTAGACAGGGGTGCACGGTGGTTGTAAGTATCGAATCCATGTAAGATCAGGAATGACGATTGTGGTCTTGATCGAGTTCGAACGCTTGAAGATGTTGATGAATCTCTTCGAAGGCTGTGACTGCGTGTCGTGCAAACCTTCTCCGGGACATGGCAGCCCACGATAGCTCGCAAGCTATCTCGCCTCTTTTCAGAGTTTCGTTCCCTCCCATCTGCTTTACCCACTCCATCCCCCCTACCAGGCGTGTATGCGAAAAACCACGGAGGGTGCTGAAAGGGTGACACGGCGTCCCCACTTCTGCAAATCGATCCCAAGCGGTATATCCAACGCGTTACGTTGCTTGCTTGCTGACTTTTGACCGGGTGCAGCTTCCAGGACGTTCTACGATCTTTCTTTCAGCCAATCAAGAACCTCGACTTCTGTGCGATGTACAAGGGAGAAACGACACTGACTACATTCAGAGGTACAACGGGGACCTCAATACCATTTTGATATACGTCGCTCATTGTTTGCACTTGTCGAGCATTCCATTTGTTCTTATGGGCAGGTCTGTTTTCTGCTGTCAGCTCGGCTTTTGTCCTTGACATCTATTCGAAGCTCCAACCTGATTAGAACGGATAATCCGCGGCCCCCCTTCGCGCTATTCTCCACACTTTCAAATATGCATATACTCATGGTACCCCTCCCCAGCCGGTCTTGTTTCTTTTCTAGGTACCTCTCTCATTGGTACTCACAGCCTTGGATGATATCCAGGATCCCACAAAATTCTGACTACTGGCTGGAACTTCTGGCTATTTTTGTGTCCACTATTCAGTGCTTGGAGAAAAACCATACAGTACAATGGGTATGATCTCATTCCTCTTGAAGTTTTTGGTTCTTCTTGGACTCTCAGAATGTAGCCAGAAAGACTTGTAGCAATTTCACATGTCTCAGAAGCATCGCCCAGTGGGGGTCAGAATGGGCAGACAATCATCATTGAATGCATAGCTTTTATAGGTAAATACTATTACAGGATCACATACACTGCAGGTCTCTACTAAGAAAGAGCATTGACAAAATCAAAAATCAATACCTCCCCTGAACCATAACCAGCAATCAGATACTGACCATCCCACTGTACAGCAGAAGGTTTTGCATATCTGCCACACAGCTGGAAAACCTCCTTTCCAGTAATACCATCTTTAACCCTGAATGGAATGTCCTCAATGAGATTGAGATGGGGTCTGCCTAAGGAGGTTTCAGAGAACTGGATGGGAGCTGAACCTGGGGTCCCAAAGTCCCAACCTTGGACTGATTGCCACCCAAACTGAACTAACACTTTTGAACCATCCATTCTGAAGGGGTCAAAATGAGCAGATCCTTCTGAGCTACCCCCCTGGGACATGTCAAAACTTCTACTACCCCTCCCTAGCCCTTCCTTCCCCACAGGCTTCCCTGTCCATATATCCCAGGCCTGAATGGAGTCCTTGGATAGCTGAAGAACTCTGGACCCATCCCCAATCATCTGGAGACCCTGAATACTCCCACTAGGTATGTCTATAGTTTGGAGCTTGCCTTTCTCAGCATCCCAAACATTGATTTCTTGCCCATGTTCCTTTCCCCATACAATAACCAACCTGCCACTGAGCAATTGGATGTCTGCATAGTAAACCCCCTCAATTTGAGTCTTATGGGATTCCTTACAGCAGCCAGTCAAGATATCCCAAGTTTTCACCACTCCTGCTAAATCAATTGAGAAGGCTAGACCATCCCTGGCCTGTAGGCTGACAGATTTGATTAAGGATAAAGCAAGAGATGAGTCAGACAGGGCTGAGTCTGCTGATGAGGCACCAATCTGCCAGAACTTGATTGAATTGTCATAGGATGCTGAGATAAGGTTATAGGGGGAGGAGAATACAAGTGAGGTGACAGTTCCACTATGTCCAACAAGGGTCTGGATAAGGTAAGGGTTTGAGCCAGTGATGTCCCAAAGGTGGATAGCATGAGAAGCAGCTATAGCAATGAACTTTCCATTGGGAGAGAAACAGCAATAACTAACTTCATTAGCCTCATTGAACTTCTCAACAGTCACCCTGGAGTCAGTGTTTCTAATGGTAGCAGTATTCTGTCCCCATGAGACAAACTGAGTACCATCTGGGAAGAATGTGACATGATCACCAGGAACTGGAGACCCAATCTTATGGCCAGTAATGTCCCACTGCTGCACAGTGTGGTCACCAGATGAGAACAGAAGTTGAGAGTTTATGGGAGAGAAAGTAACAGATTTTGCATAATCTTTGTATTTTACTATGGCATGATAGTTCCCTGTTCTAACATTCCATAAATAGATTCCTCTGTCATCAGATGCTGATGCAATCATTGTGTTATCTGCTGAAATGGATACTGAGGTGACCCAATCAGAGTGACCACAAAGAGTTTTAATAACTCCACCAGTCTGCACATCCCAGAGCTTGATGGTTTTATCACTACTTCCAGATACAAGAAATGCACCATCCAATGAGTAGGTGAGAGAGTTGATCTGGCCTGTATGCCCAGAAAGAATAGCTGTCTGACTGCCTGTAAGTGTATCAAGGATTATGATGTTATGCTCTATGAGACTGGCTGTTGCAATATTGTTGTTCCAGCATGCAAGGGCAGATGCACCTCCAATATGGGAAACTGTACGGATGCATGCTCCCCATTGAGCTGGCCCAACTACCACCTTGATCTTGTGCAAGAATTCAGAGGAGTAGCACTTATGGAGCCATGATGAAGGAGGACAAAA
>Ga0307515_10019372_pt1 | contig 12256 bp, 11 predicted proteins | sample 17_EM_MG_FD_194513 | JGI IMG/M metagenome (GOLD analysis project Ga0307515, IMG submission 194513) | Populus trichocarpa ectomycorrhiza microbial communities from riparian zone in the Pacific Northwest, United States - 17_EM | ecosystem: Host-associated > Plants > Roots > Unclassified | place...
TATGCCTTATCCACGGTATCGGTTCCACTATTCTCGAGGATTAACGGCGTCATCGTCACTTGATCCACCCTCTCTCCCCTGAATGATTGTTCTTTCCACTACCAATCTCAAATTGACTAGTTTTAGTTTTTCCTTTTTAACCAACTCTACAAAATGAAATTGAAAATATGTAGGAGAAATTGAGATAAAAAAATGTTTTTTTTTTTTAATTTTGTGATATATTTTTCACTCAATAACCTCAAAAAAAAAATTATTAATGATATTTATAAAAATTTCAACAATGTATTTTAGCCACCGAATCAATATTTTTATTATCAATATTTTGAATTAATTGAAGAATATAACCAAACCATTTGTTTTTTTACTTTGTTTTTTTAATTAAATATTATTTTAGATTGTTGTGTATTGAAATTAATTTTTTTATTTGAATTTAAATAAAGAGTAAGTTTTTATAAAATAATTAAAGAAATTACCAATTATATGAATTAATAACAATTCAAAATTAATAATTATTTAAATAATATTAGAAAATAATTTGTGCAGGGGCATTTTGGTAAGCAGGAAAAGACACAAAGTTGAGGTGGAAGATGAGATTGATTGCTTTCTGTACTTTAAACCATTGGCTTCATAACCTTTTCTCACAAACAAAGAGGAAAGATAAACATTTGCCTCTCCCCTTCTATTTTTGTCTCCCTCTCTCTAAAACTCCCATCACCACCACCTCCACGGTCCACCTCCTCCTCCTCGTCCTCCTCTTCCTTCTCTCACTCTCTCTCTCTATCTCCCTTTAAGCTCAAGATCTTCCTCGCTTTCGGTGCTTTGAAGAGAAAATCTGATGCTCCTATTTGACCTCTTCTCTTCTTTCTCAAAAACTCACCTTCCATTCTCTCTCTCTCTCTCACTTTCAATCTTTTCGTTTGACAATACATATATACTATACCATCAATAAAACCCTTTTCTTGAGGTTTTTCGTTCTACTCATTAAGCTTTGTATGCTTCTCTTAAAAGGGTTTAAACTTTTTCTTTTCTTGGTTGCTTCCTCTTCAAGATCTTATCTCTACTCTGCTTAAAAAATAAGCTGACAATTTTTTTCTTTCAAGAAAGTGATACTAAAATATTCCCAGAATTTTCTTTGAGCTATAATAAATTGGTTCCTCTTGGGGTATGTGTAAATGGTTCTTCAGCATCAAATCTGTTAACTTGAGCCCACAATAGTTTAGAAGAAACAGAGAGAAAGAGAGTAAAACAGAGCATATGCCAATGGATTCAAGTAGTAATAACAACTATCATCAACAAAATCAACCCAGTTCAGGGTTATTGAGATTTCGCTCAGCTCCAAGTTCCCTTCTTGCAAGTTTTAATGACAGCGGAGTTGACAATGATTCTGTTTTGAATTACCAAGAGTTTGAGGATAAATCTGCAGCAAGAGTGAGAGAGGAAGCTGTTAACTATTCAAACTTTCCGCGGAGTTATTCAGGTTTGCCTCCTCATTATCCAAGACAGGGCTCGGCCACAAATTCTTCAGCTATGGATAGTTCATATGGTTTGATTGGTTCAATCTCAATGGGTCATCATGAGCAACTTAAAAGGGTTGATCCAAGTCTAGCTAGGCAGAATAGCTCTCCTGCTGGACTTTTTGGGAACGTTTCTGTTCAAAATGGTATTTTTCTTATTCTCATTTCCAAATGGCGTGCTTTTCAGCGATTTGTTAATCATATGATTGTTTAGATTTGTATTGTTGGGAGTTTCTTTTACTTTGGAGGTTCATTTATTGAAAATAATATACATGTTAGCTTCAGATACTTATGTTAGACGTATTGTTTTTAGAAGCTCATTTGCTTTGAAGATAGAGTAGACAAGTCATTGTACTTGATGCATGTATTAGGGCAAGTCATACAAGGTGTGCGTACAAATTCCATTGAGTTTTGAATACTGAAGAAAAAATCTCAACTTCTAAGATGTTTGATCGGATTAGTAGAAAGAATGAACTATAGAAAACATTTTATTGATGCAATTAAAAGGGGTGTTTTTTTTCTCTCTGTTGAACGAGTTGTTTCGACACTAAGAATTAACATGACTAGAAAATAATCGAAGAATCGTCAGGAATGCAAATTTCCTCTGATACCATGATCATCAAGAATCAGAAGAGCATTACAAAGAAGAAACTTTTAAGTGTTCATATATTGTTGTGGTAGAGGGTAGAAGGAATAATTGAAAATATCTCAGTAAATTGCAGGCTATCCTGGGTGTAATGGTACTAATGCAGAAGCAAATTCAAGATTGAAGAGTCAACTTAGCTTCTCATCAAGAGCACCTTCTTCCTTAGGCTTTCGGTCACAGATTTCTGAAATTGTGAGCGAAAGCATTGAGGCAGGCAGCCCTAGTGCTGACAGTCGATTTCATAGCAGTCACGGGTTTCCATATGGTTCTTGGAACAATTCGCATTTGTCAGAGAATTTTAGCAGCATGAAAAGAGATCAAGAAAATGGAAACCTGTTTTCTAATAATGCTCAGGTATACATTTGTGTACTAGGTGTTTAGTTATCCATTACTGCTCATTGCTCAAGTTCTAATCCAACTGGTTGTGTAAATTTAGAACGGAGAGCTTGGAAATCGCACTCATGTATTCGCCCATCACTTGAGTTTACCAAAGACTTCAGTTGAAATGGTTGCCATGGAAAAGTTCCTTCATTTGCAAGATTCTGTTCCTTGCAAAATTAGAGCAAAGCGTGGTTGTGCCACTCACCCTCGAAGTATTGCAGAAAGAGTATGATTAATTATCCCCATGCCATTCACATTTCATTTTTTAGTATTCATGTATCAGATATCGAACCTCCCTCCATTCTTATAGTTTTGGTCATCTGCCCAATCAGTTGTCGTAGTTATTACAATTAGATTATATGGAATAAACTATTTTCAGGTAAGAAGAACTCGGATCAGCGAAAGAATGAGGAAACTACAAGAGCTTGTCCCAAACATGGACAAGGTAGGATATCGCCATATACAATTCAGCTTCAAAGTTATCTCGGGAAACTGACAGTGTTTTTCTTCTTTGCAGCAAACAAACACAGCAGACATGCTAGATTTGGCTGTAGATTACATCAAAGACCTTCAGAAGCAGTACAAGGTATGAAGGAGAAAGACGAAAAACGTAGGAGTTTTTTCCAAATATTACATCTTCTTTCATTCACAAATCCGTTTTCTTTTGCAGACACTCAGCGACAACAGAGCCAACTGCAAGTGTTTAAGCAAGCAGAAACCAGTGCAAAACAAAATTGTTTGAGGTGCTTCTGTACAGAAATCCAAGGGGCTTTAGGACCTGTTCTTATTGATCTTCAGTATCAAAAGCAAAATATTTTTGTTTCAGTGGGCAAGATGTAGTAAGTTCGGTAGAAATCTCCACCCATTCTGATCCTGAAGCAAACAAAGCTTCCAATCACACGACCTGATATAAAGAGAGAAATGTATAGAACATGTTGTAATGCATCAATTCCTTGTCATGAAAATATAAATGCATGAATTTCCTTGTGCTGTCTTGTTATATCTTTCTAGATACATATTTAATTAAAGAAGTGTCAATCATTGTAATCTTGATCCTTGGCACATCACAGAGTGAGAGAAGGAGTGGAATATATACAGTTGACTGTACAAATTCATCCAATTTTTCAATCCTTGACAAGAAGAGTGGATTAACAAGGCAAGTTGAGTCTTTCTACTTTGATGTATAGCCTGAACTGGACTGATTCAATGACCTTAATTAGTTTTTTGTTCCTTTTCCAATCTAAATCAACCGGCGCTGCTGAGTGGTAAATGACTGTATCTGTATGTGTTCTAAAGTGGTTTGATGCATGCATTTCGAGAGCCTTGCACGCCGTTATCGAAAAGTAAGATCACGAGCATGTTTGGAATATTTTAAAATGCAAAAAATTATTATGTTAATTGTATAGGAAAATCTCAAATACCCCCAAGTACATAGGGTTCTTGATCGAGTCCCTGCATTTTTTTTTAATAGTTTGGGCAAAAACCTTAGAAAATTCGAAATACATGAAGGACACAATTGAGAAAAAAAAATTCATTGAAACCTCAATTGAGATGGAGGTTATAATTTGCAACCTCATTCAAGGTTATCCCTATCTGTCAATTGATCATGCAAAATTCGGCCAATAAAAAATTGTAAAAAAAATATGCATTATTCGTGTCATTGACTTATAAATAATGCATTTTTTAGGATTCTCCCTTTTTTATTTGTTAATTTTCTGGTCAATTTATTGATTACAGCCTCTCTCTCTCTCTCTCTCTCGCCTTGCCTTGGTAATTTCATAGTGATGTTGCTGAACATGATTCTTCAGACATGAAAAAAAAGGCTACGAGCTACCCATTTTTCTTGTTTATAAAAAAGAAGTGCTCTCACACTCAAATTAATCATGTAATAAATTATTTCAGTGAGAATTAATCCCATAAGAAATTGATTTCATCATTCTTAAGAGGTCAAAAACAACGTGAGTTCATCCTAAAAAGTTTCTCAGCTGTTTATGTTTAAGAGTGTGGTTGCGGTTGTTTTTCAAAGTGTTTTTCATGTTGAAATATATCAAAATGATGTTTTTTTATTTTTTAAAAAATATTTTTGAGATCAAAGCATCAAAAAGATCCAAAACACACAAAAAAATTAATTTTTAACAAAAAAACATTTTTAAAATTTTTAGAGAACGTGATTTACACCGAGTTCCTAAACGCTCTCGTATTATTATTTCATACACCAAAACCGATTGTCTAAAGAGATAGTATTTAGCTTCCTAAATATTAGAATGATGCAAAAACAATATTTCATTTTAAGAATTTCCAACAATAATATTTGTTCATCTTGACATGAAATTAAAAACTTCAAATTTAAATTTAATTATCCAAGGACTTTGATTTTATAGTTATAGTATTTTTGGACTGATTTACGAGTCCACTACGTTTATGTTTCCTCTCTAAAAAAATCTTAATGATGCACCCACGAACACATAACCAGTACTTGAGATTAGAGGGGAGGGATAATAGCATAGTAAATGTATGTACTTCTCAAATTTTTACGTTCGAGTAATCAGTAAAAATATTAAAAATACATAATTAACCAATTTGGAGAGAGAATTTTTTCCCAAATTCGTTAATTTATTATTTTTTATAATATTAAAAAGGCATTAAAACCTAACTTAGGAATCAGTAAGTTTATAAAATGAATTGTTAATTAGGATTTTAACGTTCTTTTTATATTTATAAAAAAATAAGAAATTAAAAATTAATAAGTTAATAAAATGAATTTTAAGCCGGATTTCAATACCCTTTTTATATTCATGTGAAGATTTAAAAATAATGAAATAGAGGGAAATTTCTTGTCATAACGGAGTTTTACATGTCATCACTGCCACATCGTGTTAGCTCCACGTTCATATATCCAAAATTTTACTTGATTGCAACAATTTTTAAAGTCAACATATCAATTTGAAAAAGAATTGTAAGAATTTACAAATTAAATACAACATTTCAATTTTAGAGGGCCATGAACTCAAAGTTTTTGTAAAGTTGCAGCAAACCCTTATATATTTATTTAATACAGGAAAAACCACCGTATATATGTCATGAATCACTATAGTTTGGACAGAGGATTCCTTGTTTTACCCTTAAAAAAAACCACAAAGATTTGGCTTTTGGAGGTAAAATGATGTTTTCACGAGATTTATTGTTATTTTAGAATTGTTTAGGGGTATTTTGATTTTTTTTATATAATTTTTTTGCATAGTTAAATTACTTGATTGTCCTTAAAAAATTACTATAATCTAGGGATTTTTTGATATTTTATTTTTTCAATCACAGTGTAATGATTCTATTGCCATTAAAATTAAAATTCTCAAAACTTGACTATAGGGGCTTCTTCATGATTTCACAATGGTTTTTTTCGTAATAATTATTTGATCATAGAGACAATGTGGTGTTTTGATAAATAATAAAAATAAAAAAGTTAGTGACACGTGTCAGGGTGTCCGTCACCCTCTAGCGGCTCACGCGACCAACTCCAGTGGTAGAAACCATTGTTCCGTAGTGTAATTCGATTTGTCTCAGCGTCCTCTTCCTTCACAGGCGACGCTTCAAATTCACATATTAGCCCTTCAAGTTTTGTTTTCTTTGGATTCGGTCCCTCCTTTTTTTATTCTTATTGGTTTTATTTTTATTAATTTCTAAAACAAGATTTTTTATATTTCATCATCCTTTAATTTTTTTTAGTCTATCAAATTTGTTTCTTATTTTTTTAATTGTTACTTTTTTATTTAAGATAATTTTTGAATTTGTTTTTTTTTTTTAGTATCACTCTCCTTCATTTTTCTTTTTTTGAGACTTGATAACCATTCTTTTTATTGCTATCTTTTTTTTTATTTTGATAAATTTTTTAAATTGATATTTTTTATCAATTTCATCCTTCAATATTAAATTGTTTGAGAATTGAGTTTTTTTTATTGAACCAGGTCTATGATTTCACAAGTTGAAAATTTGAAAAATTAACTAAAGTTCAGAAGATTCACCTCAATTAATTACTATGGATTGAAATAGTAAATTTATCATTTTAAAAAGATTTCACACTCACCCTCTTCAATTACCGTGGATTAGATATTTTTGAATTGATCGAGGTTACTATTGTCGTTTTATAATTTTTTTGCATAGTTAAATTACTAAAATAAAATTAAAAGCAAAACAACACTTAAGTTTGATCTAGGTCTTGTATTTTTTTTTGAAACTTCACTTTTCAAAGCACAATGTAAATACTCTATTACTCTTAAAATCAAAACCTTAAAGCTTGATTTTAGGGGTTTATTCATAATCTTATATTGTTTTTTTTTTGGTACAATCCTTTGGTCTTAGGGGTAGTTTGGAATTTTGATTATTATCAATAATAATTTTAAAAAATTATTGGAGCGTGTAAACCATCTCACCGTCATCAGGCGGCGCATGTGACAGCTTACAATGATAAAAAAATAGTTTTCCTTAGTATTTTTTGATTCATCCAGGCAGGGCCAACCTCCTTAAACGATGTGTGCATGGTAATTCCATCCGGTTTGGCTCTGGTTTGTTTTTTTTTCTTTTTATTTTCTCTCTCCTCCATATTAATTTGCATGTTATCCCAAAGAAATTCACAACAACCGTTCAAAATTTAAATTACAAAAAATTACCTAAAAATCATGCATTAAAAAAATTAATATTTTTTTCTTAAAAAAATTGATACTAAAATTCGAACCCAAATGAAATGATAAAACTTGTTCATCGGACCAAACCCACCTCTCGGATTTATTATCCAAGGACTAAGAGTGATGAGGCTAGACTAAGGAGCAAGTGGATCGACGTTAATGGAGGTGACACAGAGATGAAGGATAAAAAGTGTCAGCGAACCAAGTCCTGAAGGCTGATATGTCTCGAGCTCGCATTTGTGCATGAAACGTGGGATGTACGTCCCATGGAGTAGAAGGATAAAAAACTTGAATTCGTGAAGTCAGTTTATCAAGCCCTTAAAGTAGAGGTGATAATTTTTGATTCGGTTCAGTTTTTATCAAAAAAAAGTAATCAAACCGAATTTTTTTTTAAAAAAACCGAAACCGAACTGAAATCGGGTCAAACTGACCGGTTTCGGTTCTGTTCGGTTTTTAGGATAAAAACCAATTCAAACCGGTTTGGCTCGGTGTTCTTGGTTTTGGCTCGGTTTTTTCCTGTTTTGGCTCGGTTTTTTTGGTTTTTTTCGGTTTGGGTTCGGTTCGGTTTTTTGCTTATAAAACCAAAATCGAACCGAACCGGCCAATTTTTTTAAATTTTAATCGGTTTAATCGGTTTTTTTACAGTTCGGTTTTTTTAGTTTTTTCGATTTAATTAATTTTTCAATTTTTTTTCTCATTTCTATCTTCGAGAACGTGAAAATGATGGGCTCGTATCATAAATATCGAGTGATTAATCATGATGGATTTTTTAATCCATCTCTTAATCATATCCCTCTTAATTATATCCTTGATCGATTTTATATACTATTTAATTTTAAAAAAATTACGACATCATTTAATCAACAAGAATCAAGGCATGAAAAAAAATAGAAAACCTCTAAAAGTCTGTCTTAATTAGCCGATAATTATTTTTGGGTACTGGTGGTTAATTGATAAAATACCCTAAAAAGGAAAGTGGCATGATTCTATCAACTTCATCACAGTCAACGACCCAGATCTACCCATTTGATTTACTTGTGTATCCTGCAAAGCACCAAAACCTTTACCGTAACAAACCGTTAATGGGTCCCGCAATTGCCGTTGGTCTTTCCCTCCATCTCTCCTTCTTCCTTCCTCACACCCTTGTCTTTCTCTGCAACCCGTTTCACAGACAAAACCAATCATTTCTATTTTTTTTTTCATTCCCTTTCAAACCCTAACCCTAACCCTCATTTCTAATTCCCATTTTATCCTCCATCATCCCCATTTTACCCTTTTTCTCGCCTTGACCAGTAATTAATTCTTTTCGATCCTTTTTCTTAAGCTTTTTATTGATTTTAATGCTGGAACGAATAATGATGTTTTGACACCAGATCACTACAATCTCTCTCTTTTTTTGCATGGTTTTATATGTTTTTGAGGAGAGAATCTTGTGGGATTTAATTTGTGGATGCGAAAATGTCGAATTATGTTGATTACAATCAAAAGATTGATTATGTTTTCAAGATTGTGCTAATTGGAGATTCAGCAGTTGGAAAATCACAGCTTCTTGCGAGGTTTGCAAGGAATGAATTCACTGTGGATTCTAAAGCCACCATTGGGGTTGAATTCCAGACAAAAACGCTTGCTATGCATAACAAGACGGTAAAAGCACAGATTTGGGACACTGCTGGCCAAGAAAGGTGTGTGTTTTAGACACTTTCTCTTGATATTTTGTCATTGTATTTAGATTAGATCACTTACAATGAGCTTGAGTATATATTAGATTTTTGAAGATTAAAAACCAGATTGGAAAATTTGTGCTTGAGAATGTGCAAGTCTAAAATAGATAATAGTGGCCTTGAGTTAATGGGCTTATAATTGAAGAAATGGAATGACAGTTTGTGACAAGGTGTAACATTTACTTGTGGTATGGCTTCATAGAATCCTAGTTAACATGAATAATTTAGAGGAGTCTCAGATAGATTAATGCACTGGTGAAAAATTATTTCGTCAGGAAAAATCTGCTTTCAATTATCTCATGATTTGGTGGTGGATGCAACATATATGCATCTACATATATATAGATTCAACAGGCTTCCTTGTTAGAGGATCAGGCTCAGTGCCTAGATCATGCCATTTGTTCCTAAGGTAAATATTATAGTTGCTGCTCAATTTTAATAACTTACGAGGACTATTCTGTAGGTTGCATCTTTGCTACTTAATCCTCTAGTTGGACAGATCTTGTCTTGTTTCCACTCAGGGAAACAAGCGTAGGAAAAGGGATCATAAGGAAGAAAACATTAGGGGATTTCATGAATTCCCGTTCTGGTAGAATGAAAATGAAGAGCATGGATTTCAGGAATTCCCAGTTCGGTTGGAGACCTAGAGCTGAGAGTTATAGACAGAGATACCAAGATTCAAATGACAGCTTTAGAAGTTTAGAATCTCAATTTCTTGTCCTATCATATGATCTAGTAGAGAAATTTCTATCCGGTATAAGAATTCCATCTCCACATCCTTTTCGCATTCTCAAATTTTAATGTTCGTTCTTTTGGGATTGGTTCCTACTATTGTTTTCACTATAAGTCTATACCACTCGAGCAAATTCCCTTTCTTTCTCGCACAGATTCCTTATGATTTCATACGTAAATAGAAGCTTATGTGCGGATGCTGCTAATTGTGGGAAGTTTATCAAAGGATGACCTTTGCACCGGTCCTTTTTCTTAGGCCCTGTTGCTGTTTTATATGCCATCTTTCTCGTTGCCGTGTCGTGTATGACTGTGTCTAGTTAGTTTGCCCCTGCTTAAAGGTTGGTTTGGCATCAATTGCAATGCCATGCTTCTGTTTTTCTTTTCTTATTGTAATCCAAACTCAGTAGCCATTGGTCTACAACATCAAAATGTAGAGAAATTAAGTGCTATAGAGGAGCATGCGGCTAGTGCCGTCCATTCTTGACCATTAACGGTGTCGACCTCAAGCTTTGTCAATGCATGCACCGTGCCATCCATTCTTGGCTGCTGCACATATGGGCTGCCATTTCACATGAATGGAAAGAACCCGACAATCACCCCTTTTCCGTTCATGTGGCATAATCATCCTCTTTAATAGTTGTCAAACCTTTCAATCATCAGAGTGATCAAAACACATCTTTTTCTCAAATCAAAGCATCATTACAACTAAATGACCTAACATGCCACATCTAAAAAGTGTTGACACTTGTCCCTAGGACATACCACATTCCCCCATCAAGCTTTGCAACCATTTTCGGTTCAAAATAATTAACTAAGTCTTTTACCGAGGCTTACAACACTTCCTTAAAAAAATATTTATTTTCGAATGCGACATTCACTAACTAAATATTATAGTGCGATCACGAGCTCATCATTTTCTTAAAAGTCTACTCATTCAGGAGTCATATTTGTCTTCTGTTTCACCTTAGAAATTACGTTTTATTTCTCGATTAGTCATTTGCTCTTCATACAAGAGTCCAACTAGCTCTCCTCTTTCACGACAGGGGAAGTTTATGAAAAGTTGATCTACACTTATCTTTATACTCGTCTTAGACACTCCATTCTATTGACTATCCACACATCTACCGTATCCACTAATATCCAATTGTAACATCAGCTCAAGGGTGATCTAAAATTGAGTTCACACCATGACCCTCACACCTTCTCACGAAGGTGCCTTTATTGTTTTTCATAAGATGATTGCATCCTTCTTCCTCTAAGATGCCTTCAAGTGGCTCTAACATTCTCTATCACCATATGTACTATAAAAGAGATCACTGCCACTGATTGCATGGAGTTTCTGTGCATTCCATTGAAGCGCTTACACCATTTCACTCAAGATTCCGACTCTATCCATACCTTCAAACCAAGATGTCTTTGTCTTTCTTCATAGGTGATCACACCCATTCAATTAGATGAAATAACTTATCTTTCCATTCTTTGTATGCATCGAAAAGGTCTAATTCGCTATTGTCTTCCATGATCTTAATATCATTAACTTAATAGAGGCGAAGACAAGGGGTTTGGCAGGGCCCCGACCCTTGCCTGAATATTTTTTCCAGCCTTTGCCTTGGACAATTCATAGTTTTGGCTCTAAAACTAGTAAAATTTAAATTTTCCTCACTTAACTAAATTTCATAGCTCTACCCCTAAGTGCGTCTTCTTTTTCATCATCATCATCTCCCCACAAAAAATGACAATCACACACTCTTTCCACGAGCAATCTATATCATAACATCAGAATCACCATTTTCATTTTGAATCTCAACAATCATACTATACAGTTGCATCTGAAATGATTAATTAGCTAAAAACTAGGATGAAATAATTCAAATTGCATTTTAGATGGCTTAGATATGAAATCATTGAAACAAGTATGACCTCATGAATGACTTAAATTCAACAAACCGGTTGCACGATCAACTATACTAAATCAATTCGTTTAGTCTGCGGCTCGGCTTGACTCCCTTTAGCTTGGCTCAACTCGTGGCACTACTTTGCTGACATGGCTGCTGAATGGGCTTTGATGATATGGTACTGGTTTCAGGTCAGCCAATATGGTTTGGGTCAACTGGTCTCGGGTTGGGTTAGGCCATTTAGGGGAAGAAGGCTCGTGCAGCGCGTCGGCAACTCCATCGTCGGCGTGTGTGGGCACATGCAGCCATGCTGGAAGTTAGTTTTTCGCTCATTTTTCACCAGCGTGTTCTTCTCGACCTCGTCGTCATGATGGCATGTTAAAAACACATTTGTGACCACTTTCATTTCTAGGCAAAAATCAAAACACCTAGTGTTTATCTTCAACCATGCTCTGAAGCCACTGGTGGTGGGAGTGGGATTAATGAGGATGCTGGTGGTGCTTCTTAGGGAGTAATATCACACACACAAAGATGGCAGCCATTGTTGAACCCTTGATTTCAGCTTCCATGCTCGAACTCTTAGCTAGGTCGGTGGAGAAGAAAGGGCTATTGATTGGACGGTGGAGAAGAGAGATTATTTCACAACACTTTCATCTTAGATTTCTTGAACACTTAGGACTATTATGGC
>Ga0307515_10019373_pt1 | contig 12255 bp, 7 predicted proteins | sample 17_EM_MG_FD_194513 | JGI IMG/M metagenome (GOLD analysis project Ga0307515, IMG submission 194513) | Populus trichocarpa ectomycorrhiza microbial communities from riparian zone in the Pacific Northwest, United States - 17_EM | ecosystem: Host-associated > Plants > Roots > Unclassified | place...
GACGCGCAGGTGAACCGGCCCTTCCTCGCGTTGATCCTGCTGAGCGTCTTTCAATCGCTGCTGTCGGGTCTGCGCTGGGGGTACGGCGTGCAGGAGGTCATGTATCTTGCGCCGGTGGGGGCCGCCACCGTGCCGCCGCTTGCCTATGCCGGGGTGACGGCGCTGGTGCGCAAGAGCAGCAAACCGCTGTTGCAGCGCCTTGGTCTACATGCTGTGCCCGCCCTCGTCATCGTCGTCATGCTGGTGGCGTGGCGGGGCGCTATCGACGTGGCGCTCGTGTTGATTTCCGTCAGCTATGCTGTTGCGATCCTGCTGCTGATGCGGCCGGGGACGGATGCGCTGCGCCTCGCGCCCTTCGAAGGCGCCGCACCGGCCTACCGCGCCATCGTCTTTGCCGCGCTTGCGCTGCTTTTCTCGGCAGCCGTCGATACCTTTGTTTCTCTCGATCTGGCCTGGACACACGGGGCATATACGCGGCCGGTGATCGCCATCGGCAATCTCGCGTCGTTGATCATCCTGTCGGTTGCCGCCGCGGCAGCCAGCAAAAGCCACACGCCGGTCGAGACGGAGGATGCCGGTCCAGGGCCGGATTTGGCGGAGGACAGGGAAACCATCGCCGCCGTTCAGGCCCTGATGCAGACGAGGCGCGTCTATCGCGATGTCGATCTCAATCTCGACCGGCTGGCCCGCAAACTGGGCATCCCAGCACGGCAGATTTCCGCGGCGATCAACCGGGCGTCGGGCAAGAACGTCTCGCAATATGTCAACGAGTACCGGATCACGGAAGCCTGCGGGCTGCTTGTGGAAACGGAAAAACCCGTGACCGAGATCATGTTCGAGGTGGGCTTCCAGACCAAGTCCAATTTCAACCGCGAGTTCCGCCGCGTCACCGAGATGACCCCGCTCGAATGGCGTGAGAGGACAGCCCGGCCGGCCTAGATCGCGATTTAGGACGGCTCAAAACACGTTTCAGGTCTCGTTTGCGCCCCAGCCGTCCATCATGGCGGCATGAACACACATCTCAACCTTGGCACCGAACAAGACCGAAAACTCGCCGAGACGCTCAAGTCCCTGTCGCTTGAATTCATCTCCCACGACATCGAGCCGCCAAAGCCAATGCTCCGGCGTCTTGTCCTTCCAGTTGGTCTTTCAGTTCTGACTGCTGCCATCATAAGCGTCATCCTCTACCAGCCGAATGTGGATCGCCACATCGAGACCATGATCGCCGCTCTGCCAAATCCGGCAGGCATAACAGCTGACACTTTTTCCGTATCCAGAGAAGCGGACGTGGATCAAGGCGGGCGCAAGGCGGAACGCCCGGCCACCCGCAAGCCTGTTCCGACAGCAAGCGAGATCACCGGCTCCGGCGTCGTGGTCGCTCCCCGCATGACGACGGTCTTCTCCAAGTATGAAGGCAGGATCACCCACATCGCGGTGGAGGCGGGCGATCGCGTCGAAGCCGGTCAGATCTTGGTCACGCTCGAGGACGCCGGCGCCCGTTTCGCGCTTTATCAGGCCGAGGCTGCCAGGGCTGCGGCCCAACTGGTGCTGGCTGGCCGGACCATCGATCTCTCGCAGGCGCGCGCCTCGCTCGACCGCACCGAAATCCTGGCCATCAAGGACGCCACATCCCTTCAGACGCTTGAAGAAACGCGCACCGCCGCCATACGTGCATCGAACGCCGTCACGCAAGCCAAACAGGACCTTGCCCGAGCCGGGTTGGCCATTCGTATCGCTGAGGAAACGATTGCCGAACTGACCGTTCACGCGCCCTTTGCCGGCACTGTCACGCGCCTCGACGCCCATGTCGGCGACACCGTTCTGGCGCGGGCCGACAGCGTTCGCGAAAACCAGAGCCTGCTGACGATCACCGATACGACCGGCCTTGTGATCGATGCCGACGTGGCGGAAACCAACATCGCCTCACTCGAGCCCGGACTGCGTGGCGAAGCCGTGCTCGATGGCTTTCCCGGTCGGCCCTTCGCCGTCACGGTGCTGCGTCTTGCACCGGTCGCCTCCACCGAAAAGGGCACTATCACGCTGCGCCTGTCCCTCACCAATCCACCGGCCGGTATCCGGCCGAATATGGCCGCCCGCATCCGCATCCCTCTCATCAGCCAAGGAGACACCATCCAATGACACAAGGTAACAATCAGGCCCCTTATATCGAGCTGAATGGCTTGCGGAAGGGATATCGCATTGGCGGGGAAACGATCCCGATCTTCTCCGGCCTCGATCTTTCCATCCCGCGCGGCGATTTCGTTGCCGTCATGGGGCCGTCCGGCTCGGGAAAGTCGACGCTGCTCAACATGCTGGCCGGTATCGACCGGCCGGATGCCGGAACCTTGCGCGTCGGCACCAGCCGCCTCGACCAGATGGGCGAGGCCGCGCGGTCTTCCTGGCGGGCGCACCACATGGGCATCGTCTTCCAGTTCTACAATCTGCTGCCGATGCTGACCGCCGCGGAGAATGTCGAATTGCCGCTGCTGCTCAAGCCGCTGTCGCGCAAGGAACGTCGCATCCGGGTCGAAAAGGTCCTCGATCTCGTCGGACTTGCCGGTCGGGAGAAGCAATATCCGGCGATGATGTCCGGCGGCCAGCAACAGCGTGTCGGCATCGCCCGCGCCATCGTCTCCGATCCGGGTCTGCTGCTCTGCGACGAGCCGACCGGCGACTTAGACCGCACGTCCGCCGACGAGGTGCTGGAGATGCTGCGCTTCCTCAACCGGGTGCTAGAGAAGACAATCGTCATGGTGACGCACGATCCGCAGGCTGCTCTCTATGCCAGGCGGACGCTGCATCTCGACAAGGGCGATTTCGTCGAAGAGAAGAGGGCCGCCTGATGACCTTCTTCGATCTCGCCCGCAAGAACGCCTGGCGGAAGCCGCTGCGCACCCTGCTGCTGATGGTCTGCATCACTGTTGCTTTCCTGATCTACGGCCTGACGGCGAGCTTTCTCGCCGGCACGCAGGGCGCGTCTGCCGCAAGCGACGATATTCTCGGCGTCATGAGCGCCGGCGGCCGCACGCAACCCCTGCCGATGGCGCACGCGGCAAGGCTTGCCGCCGATCCCGATATCGCAGCGCTGGCCTATATGACACGCCTGCGCGGCTTCGTCGCACTGGAGAAAAATGTCGTCGCCGTCAGCGCGGCCGATCCGGAACGGCTCATCGCCGTCAACGGCAGGGGCCTCGGGCTAACGCCCGAGCTGGTGGCGGCGATCGGCCAGGCCCGCGACAAGGTGCTGGTCGGCCGTGCACTGATGGAGGCACAGGGCTGGACGGTTGGCCAGCACATCGCGGTCACCGCTTTCGATGTCGCAAAACAGGACGGCAGCCGTAACTGGCGCTTCGAGATAGCCGGTGTCTTCGAGGGTGAGAATGCCGCATCCGACACCTATTTCATCATTGCCCGCTACGATTATATCAATGCCGCGCGGGCTCGGGGCAAGGACACGGTAGACGCCTTTATCGTCCGCCCGCGCGAGGGCGTGCCGCCGGGCGAGCTTGCCGCCCGCATCGATACGCTGTTTGCCAATTCCGCTGCGCCGACGCGCACGCAATCGGAAAAGCAGTTCCTTGAGGCCTTCCTGCGCCAATATGCCGATATCGGCCTGATCGTCGATCTCGTGGTCGGCGCGGCCTTCGTCACCCTCCTCATAATCGTCGTCAACACCATGGTTTTTGCCGTGCGCGAACGCACCTTCGAGATCGGCGTTCTGAAGACGCTCGGCTTCTCGCGATTCGGAATTATGGCGCTGATCCTCGGTGAGACGCTCTTTGTTTTCATTGTAGGCGGAAGCATCGGCCTCGCATTCGCCAAGCTCGCGACCGTCTTTGCCGGCCCGGCCCTCGGTCTGGTCTTTTCCCCGCTGATCGCAGCCAAGGCACTCATAATCATCGCGGTTCTCGGCCTTGCGACCGGCGCGCTGCCGGCCTTCAACGCGATGCGAACACCCATCATCAAAGCCTTCAGAACGAGGTAAACTCCATGTCGACCCACACCAAGCAAACGCTCGTGATGATCCGGGCCAATCTCTCCAGCCTGCCGCGCCGTCTGGCGATTTCTCTCTCCATGGCCCTGTCGGTCGCCCTTGTCGTCTGCGTGCTCGCCGGCTTTCTCGCCATGGCCAAGGGCTTCGAAACGGCGCTGACGGGCGCCGGTTCCCCCATGGTCGCCGTCGTTCTCGGCGGCGGCGGCAACCAAGAGGCAGGCTCGGACATTCCGGCGGCTGTCATCCGCACACTGGACGCGATGACCGGTGACATGGGCGTCGCTCGCGACCCGGTCGGCAACCTCGTCTCGTCCCGCGAAATTGTCGTGCCCGTCGATGTGAAGCAAACGGCGGACCGCACCGCGCGGACGCTGGCACTGCGCGGCATGGACGCTGCCGGACCATCGATCCGCGAGGGCATCATCCTTTCGGCCGGACGCTTCTTCACTCCCGCTGCGCTCGAGATCGTCGTCGGCGACAGCCTCGCCAGAGAATTCGGCTTGGGCGTCGGCGACACGGTCCGGCTTGGCGCGGTCGACTGGGCCGTGTCAGGACATTTCTCCGCCCAAGGCAGCGCCTTCGAATCCGAAATCTGGGCCGATCTCGATGCGGTGCGTTCAGCCTTCGACAGGCAGGGGCAGGTGCAAAGTCTCCGGCTCCGTCTCACCGATCCCGCCTCCCTCAAACTGCTGCAGAACAAGCTCGCCACGATCACGGCTACGCCGCTGGTGGCGCTCTCCGAGGCCGATCTCTACGTCGCGCAATCCGGGCGCACCGCAAGCCTCATCCGGCTGTTCGGCTGGCCGATCGCACTCCTCATGGCCATCGGCGCGACGGCGGGAGCCCTCAATACCATGATGAGTTCGGTCTCCGACAGGACGGTCGAGATCGCCACCGTCCGTGCGCTCGGCTTCAGCCGTCTCTCGGCCTTCCTGGGAACCTGGGTCGAAGCCATCATCATCGCGGGCGCCGGCGCCATCCTCGGCCTGATCGCCTCATGGCTCACCTTCAACGGCTGGCAGGCGAGTACCGTCGGGGCGAACAATGCCCGCATGGCCTTCCAGCTTACCGTCACCACCGATGTCATGCTAACCGCCGGCCTGCTGGGCTTAGCCGTCGGGATGCTGGCCGGCGCACTCTCTGCCATCGCTGCCACGCGACTGCCGTTGACCGCTGCGCTGCGGGCGAAAGGTTAACGACTATTGTGCGAGGCGGTGTATTGGGGGTCGGAACAAGAACTGTTCAAAATCATACGGTAGCCATGAACGTATGAAGAACCTGCATCTGAGACAAATGCCGTCCTCGGATTCCATTTGCCAATATGATTTCGAGCAGTTCTTGTTCGGGCCTCATACATGTAATTTTCGCGCATTCCAGATACGCGATAATTACATGCTTCAGTCGCCAAAGCTCATGCCAAATTGCTATAATTAGCGTTATCACCCGTGCTCCCCCGCCCCGTTCAACCAAGAAAGAAACGCAGCTCGCTATTTTTGGCCTTTTAATACATAACTGTGCTGAGCGTGAGGTTGACAGGCTCACCCACCTTGAACTGTGTGCTGCCGCGCGCCATCAGCCAGCCATCCGCGCGCTCCAAGCGCGCAACGATCCGCAGTGTTGGCGAAACACTCGAGCTTGCGGGCGGGGTCAAGGAAAAGGTTATCGTCTTTGATCCGCCGTCGCTTTTGACGCGCATCTCCGTGGAGCGACCTCGCGCACTATCCTGAACGGCAGGGTCCTCGAGATAAATCTCAAGATGACCTTTCGGGATAACAGCGCCGCTTTCGAACATAACTGCGCCGCTAATATCTGTCGATTGCGCAGCGACTGACCCGGCGACCACGGCGACAGCCGCAGCTCCGACGGTCATTAACACTGCGAGGCGGTCGGTCGGTCGCTTCATCACACACTCTCCATGATCGCCCCGCAACACTCGTGCGGTGGCGGCATTGCCGCTCAGCTTATAATTCGAAAAGAGAAACCAACTGCACGGTAGTCCTGTTGCATTTTTCCTTCTGAAAGCAGCCGATTTAAGGTCGAAACACGAAGGACTTCAATCTACTACAGCGCTTTGTGTACATCCGAAAAGTCATATGGCGCGCTGTAAATGGGGCGCCCAAAGGCGCCCCACCTGCCGTCAAATTAGATGATAATGAAGTCGGACGCCGAGAGATTCAGGTTTTTGCTCACCTGCGCAAACTCGATCGCCGCGACGTCTCCGGCGCCGTCGGCGTCATAGGACAAGGCCCCGCTGTCGGTGTCGTAGATGATGCGGTCGTCGGCATCGTGGGCGGCACCCGCAGCACTCTTGTAAAATGCACCCAGCGTGAGAGCACCGTCGCCACCCACGCTCTTGAAGATGAGATTATCCAAGAGGATCGTGTCGTCGATGACCTTGAAGTCCTTGATCCAGTCGATATTGCCGTTATCGAGCTCGGTCGAGAAGCGGAACATGTCCTCTCCAGTGCCGCCCGTGAGCGTATCGGCCGCCAGGCCGCCGTCCAAGAGGTCGCTGCCGCGGCCGCCGTCGAGCGTATCGGATCCCGCCACACCCGGCTGAACCGGCTCCGGCGGAAACTCGACCGAGACATTCAGCTCGTATGTCGAGCCGTCCGGCACGACTTCCGTCCAGCCATCACCCGGAGTCGTCTCCGACCAGCTGCCTTCCAGGATGTAATACGTCCCGGTTTCCTGGACGACGAAGACCGTGCTTGAATCCCGGGTGCTGCTGGAACCGGGATCGCCACCGCCATCGTCGTTCTGCGCGACGATATCGCCGTTGCTGTCCAGCAGCCTGACCCAGCTGTCGTGGACATTGGGATCGGCAATATGATCGATGTCGATCGTGATGACCGTGCCGGCCGCCAGGTCGATGCTGTAATATCCGCCCTTGCCGTTTCCAGTGGCGTTGACGGTCGTGTGAAGGATGCTGGTCGAATCGAAGATATCAGGGTCGCTGGTCAGGGAAAAGTTGTTGGAGATATCGAAGGCCGCTGCGATCGAATTGTTCACCGCGTCCGGCCCGAGCGTCGCATAGCCGGTTCCCAGGCCGGGACGCGGTGGCGCATCGCCCTGATATGCAAAATCGCCGAGCAGGATATCATCGCCGCCACCACCGTCGATCCTGTCGTTGCCGCCCTGGCCGGTGAGCACATTGGCCGCGTTGTTGCCGGTCAGGTGATCGTTGAAGCCCGAGCCGGCGAGATTTTCGATCGAGATGTACCTGTCTCCACCGGAGCCGCGACCAGCGAGCGTAAGCCTGAGGCCACTGGTCGCGTCCGAATAGTCCGCCGTGTCGCTACCGGCGCCGCCGTTCAGCCTATCGGCACCACGACCACCCGTCAGGATATCGTCGCCGGCACCGCCGGAGAGCTCGTTGGCCTGGGCATTGCCGATGATGCGGTCATCGAAGGACGAACCGACAGCGTTTTCGAAGCCGGAGAGGATGTCGTGCTTGATCAAGGTGCCGCGCCCGACGATCTGCACCGGACCATCCCCGTCGCCGCCATTGGCGGTACCATTTGCCAGATCGATCGTCACGCCGTCGGAACTGCCGGCGTAGACGACGGTATCGATGCCGGTGCCACCATCCAGATAGTCCTGGCCGGCGCCGCCGATGATCGTGTCGTTGCCGGCTTCCCCATAGAGGATGTCGCCATCATTGCCGCCATCCAGGATGTCATTGCCGCCGCCGCCGTTAAAATAATCGCCGCCGCCTTGGCCCCAGAAATGGTTTGCCGCGTTCGTGCCGATAAAGCGGTCGATGCGGTCATCGGAACCGATGAGATTCTCGATGCTGTAGAACATGTCCCCCGAGGCGGTGCCGCCGCTGGCGACATTCGTGGCGAGGTTGACGAGCAGTTGGAAGGGGCTTTCCTTGCTGAAATCGACGGTGTCGACGCCGGCACCACCCCTGAATATATCCACGCCGTCCTGGCCGCTCAGCGTGTCGTCGCCGTCGCCACCATCGAGGATATCGTTGCCCTGGCCGCCAAGAATAGTGTCATTGCCGCGGCCGCCGTAAAGCGTGTCGTTACCATCATCGCTTTCGGTCTGGTCTTCGAGATCGGCGACATCGATCGTGTTGTTGATGTCGCGGCTAGCGAGCGAGTCGCGGCCGCCGATGATCAGGTCGTCACCGCCCTGGCCGAAGATCGTGTCGTCGCCAGCGCCGCCGTCGAGCGTATTGTTTCCATTGTCGCCGAAGATGATGCTGGTCAACGTGTTGTCGCCGAAGACGGGCCGTTCTCCGCCGCCGTCATCTCCCGGCTGCAGCGTCGACTTGTTGGCGTAGATGATATGTTCGATGTTGGTGATCGACCGGATTTTCAGATTTCTGGACAACAGTATGACCGTGTCGTTGCCGCCATTGGCTTCCTCGCGCACGATGTCGTCAAGGGAATCGACGAAGTAGACGTCGTCGCCGCCGTTGCCGGCCATGCGGTCTGCGCCGTACCGGCCGTCAAGAACGTTGTCGCCGTCATTGCCGATCAGAATGTCGTTGTAACTGCTGCCAATGCCGTTCTCGATGTAATAGTCGGTCCCGTCGGCGTTGTGACCGGCAAAGATCGACACATTGTTGCTGTGACCGTTGACGCTGGAAAACTGTCCGGCGCGCAGGTCGAGGATCGTCCCCGCCGTCGAGCCGGAGAAGTCGAGCGTATCGGTCCCGCCGGTGTCATGGATCGCAAAGCCGATGTCATGCTGCATTCCGGACGAGGTCAGCTTGTAGCCGGCCAGCGCCGCTCCGAATCCGTAGACATTGTCGCCTGTGTTGAGCTCGATATGCTGGTAGGTGCGCACCCCCTCCGCGTCGACGGTCGAGAAGAAGCGGCGAATGACGGCCTCGATGTCGGCCATCATGGGTGTAGAGGCGGACCAGCGGCTGGTTTCGCCGACGTCGATCCCGTCGAAATAGGACATGACACTGTATTGCTGGCGGTCGTAGGTCCAGGTCGCATTGTTGAGATAGTTGATCTGCACGCCGCCGGGGCCGCTGTAGTTGTAGAGCCCGGGATGGTTCAGGCCGAATTCATGACCGAATTCATGGATGAAGGAATCGAAGACATAACCGCCGACATCCGTCTTGTTCGGCTCCGTGTCGTGGAAACGCTGACCGATGCTGACATAACGATCGCTCGAATAGGCGCTGCCATCGTCCTCTTCGCCGAGTTCGGGGCTGACAACCTCCATCCAGTCCGTTGTGCTGTCGAACGGCGCATCATCGACGATCTCGAATTTCAGCGGCGTTACGGCCGCCCACATCTGTAGAGCGCCGATTGCGGCGGCCTTGTATTCGGGATGGTCATTGAGCTCGGAAACGTTGATCCTCAGCGGTTCAGCCGCGATCTCTGGCGTCAGGCTACGGGGCAAAGCCCCAAGATAATCGAGGAAGGAATCGTAGTCCTCACTCTTTCCATAAGGGTTGTCCGGGGTCTGATCGTTGATCCACCAGTCGTCGCGAATATGGCGTGGTTTCGGCATTGCGAGGCTCCTCTAACTATTGTGCGCAGTTACGGCTATGCCGTTCTGCAACCGCCAATGTTCCACAGGCTTCGCACGCGTCTGCCTGTGAGCCCCCTCGCCCCGCCAAGCAATCTAGTTGCAATCTTCGACTTGTCACCCCTAAAAAGACGCGGGCGGGGGTGTCAAATCTAGCCGTTGAAAGCACGAGCGACCGCCCTATAGCGGCAAATGAACCGCGCGCAACCGGCTCTCAGCCCCGCCGGCTACTTGCAGAGTTTTGCGAACAAGAAGGTTTCGATGCGTCCAGCAAATCATGGACCAACATGCTGAGGCGGCCGGCCGATGGCCGACTCTCAGAGAATCGCGACCCATCTACTACTTGTGTTCAGGAGAAGCGGTCTGGACGGAAGCAAGCGAGTAGAGGATGTTCGGTGCCGTAAGCGATTTCACCGGCCAAAAGTTCGCCTGCAATGAGACCTAGCGTTGCTCCGCTGTGGCTGAAGGCCACGTAGTAGCCCTTGATGTCCTTCAACTGGCCGAATACCGGTTCACCATCGCCGGGAATCGGCTTCGGGCCGACGCCATAGCTCGCGAATTCGAGCTTTGGATTGCCTTCGAGAATCTTCGAGGCTTCATCGAGAAGTCCCTGAACCGTCGAATCCTTGATCTCGTAGGTTCCGTCCGCCCTGACGAGAACCTCCTCTTCCGACCAGGCGGAATCGAGCGCCAACGCGCCGTCCGGCGTCGGACGGATCGCGACGCGGGGCGTGTTGAGCACTGCCTTCAGCGGCAGGTAAACAGGCTTGGTGCGCACAAGAAGCGCAATGGGGGTTCCATCGGCAATATGCTGGCCGTTTTCGGCAACCATGCCCGGCACTGCGCCGCCGGTAGCCAGTAGAACCGCATCGGCGTCAAAACGTCGGCCGCTCGTGGTTGTTACTCCGGTTGCACGGCTACCCTCGACCGCGACCGTGGCACGGCCGGCATCGGTGACGAGCGTGCCGCCGCGTTGGGTGAACTCCGCAGCCAGAATCTTGATCAGCGAAGGGAGATCGACCCAGCCCTCACCCGGATTAAAGATCGCCCCCTGCGGTGTGACCGTGCTGGCGTCGATACCGGGCGTGACAGCAGCGATCTCTCCGGCCGAAAGATGCAGCGCGTCATAGCCAAGGTCCTGCTCGTGGGCGAAAACGGCAGCGATCTCGTTGGATAAATCGTCGGCATCCCAGGTCAGGCCGCCATCGAACCGCAACCAGTCAGCACCTGGATTTTTCGCAGACAGCGTCCGGTACCGGTCGATACCTACCATGCGTAGTTGTTGGTATTGCGGCGAACGCTTGCGGGAGCTGTTGAGCCAGGCAAGCGAACGTCCAGATGCGCCGCCGGCCAGCGGGCCGTCATTGACGAGCGTGGTGGCAATGCCGCGCCGCGCAAGATGGACGGCGGTGGAAACCCCGAAGATGCCGCCGCCGACGACGATGACCGTTGAGACGGAAGATGATGTTGCCATGGTAGTCTCTCTCACTGGATGGACGTTGAATTGTGGAGGGCGTGTTGTTCCCAACACCTGATCGCGACGAACGGAAGAACGCGTCGATCAAAGCACTTCGGCGAGGAAGTGCTTCAAGCGCTCGCTTTGTGGATTGTCGAAGATGGCGGCAGGCGTGCCGGCCTCGATGACGCGGCCTTCATCCATGAATACCACCTGATCGGCGACCTTGCGGGCAAAGCCCATCTCATGCGTGACGATCACCATGGTCATGCCGCGGCGGCCGAGATCGGCCATCAGATTGAGGACACCTTTCACCAGTTCCGGATCGAGCGCGCTAGTCACTTCGTCGAACAGGATGACTTCCGGATCCATCGCCAGCGCCCTGGCAATCGCCACGCGCTGCTGCTGGCCGCCGGAAAGGCCTCCCGGACGATGGTGAGCGCGAGCAGCAAGTCCAACATCCGCGAGCCGCGCTTCGGCTATGCGCTCGGCCTCCTGTTTGGGCATGCCCTTGATCTTGGTCAGCGACAGCATAACGTTTTCGAGCGCCGTGTGATCCGGGAACAGATTGAAATGCTGGAACACCATGCCGACCCTGCGGCGCAGCTTTTCCGGCTTCATGGCCAGGATGCTGTCACCATCAAGCAGGACGTCTCCGCCCTTGGGCTCCACCAGCCGATTGAGGCAGCGCAGCAATGTCGACTTGCCGGAGCCGGACGGACCAATGACGCAGGTGACAGTACCCGGCTTGACGGCGAGATCGACGCCCTTCAGGACCTGAAGTTCGCCATAGGCCATGTCTAGCCCTCTGATTGCCAGACTACCGCCTTTGAAGCGCGGCTCGGCAGGCGCCAGCGTCTCGGCCATCAGAGGCGCGCCGACGGCGCTTTCGAGTTCGCTCACTTCCGCAAGACCGCTGGTCACCGTGCCTGCCTTGTGCTTGCCGAGCCTCAGCGTGTTGTCGATGAAGTTGACCACATGGGTCAGAGGCACGGTGATGACGAGATAGAAGACGCCGGCGAGCAAAAGCGGCGACAGATTGCCCGTGACGACGGCCTGATCCTGGCCGACGCGAAAGATTTCGCGTTCGGAAGCCAGAAGGCCGAGGAAATACACAAGGCTCGAATCCTTGACGTTGCCGATGAACTGGTTGACCAGCGCCGGCAGCACGCGCCGGATGCCCTGCGGGATGATGATCAGGCGCATGCCCTGGCCGTAGCTCATGCTCAATGCCCGGCAGGCCTCCATCTGGCCGCGCTCGACGCTCTGTATCCCGGAGCGGAAGATCTCGCCGATATAGGCA
>Ga0307515_10019374_pt1 | contig 12254 bp, 5 predicted proteins | sample 17_EM_MG_FD_194513 | JGI IMG/M metagenome (GOLD analysis project Ga0307515, IMG submission 194513) | Populus trichocarpa ectomycorrhiza microbial communities from riparian zone in the Pacific Northwest, United States - 17_EM | ecosystem: Host-associated > Plants > Roots > Unclassified | place...
TTCATTCATGTATGCATCTATGTTGAGTTTTATAACTTGTTTATAAAACTCATTAAGGGTTCGAGCCAAATTAAAAGTCTATTGGACTAGCATTCCAAAACTTTAAAAACCATTCATTGTTTTCTCAAAAGTTATGTCAAAAATGTTTTGCTATTCACTTTTAGTATTTAGGATAAAAGGACTCATTATGGGTCATTTCCTTGGATATTAAGAAAAGTTGATTTCATTGGATATTAAGAGAAGTTGTGTATCCTCCTGATTTTTCAAATAATAAATTTTTCAGTCTATTATTCATTGGTGACAAAATTGGAGATTAAATGATAGGTGAACCTTATTAAAACACCTTTCATAGACCTTTTCTAGGATTTAGGTGGGGTTGACGAGCCCAACATTGGCCTATATATAGATCATTCACTAACATGACTTGATCAAAAATTAGTTACATGTTATGATCAGAAGTAACCCCCTTAGAATTGTCAATTCACCGAGTGTTATTCAAAGGTAATAATTAGGATTGACAAAACTAAACTAGACTTTAAAAAGGCTAAGTTTAAACAAATAATTAGGGTTTAACTCATCATAGTAAATTCATTATCATCTTATAGATAGACCATCGATAGACTAGGCATAACAAACTATTAGGAATAAAAGACAAGATAAACAATGCAACTTACCACAAGTAAGATGTTTTAGGATGATAGTATCTTCTTTTTAGTATAACTAATCTCTTACCATAGATCTCTATTGACTAGTTAAGGTTTTCTAATGACTATAATACTAGGTGGCAACTCTTTTCACAATGTTAAGACTTACCCCCCTCTTATACACAAAAAAGACCATTTCTATAGGAAAAAAGGTGGGTCATTATGATGTCGGGTGTGACATTGTTCAACAACAGGTCATGAAGATATATGTTGCTTGAGATTGCCTTATTAGAATGTAGCTTATGAGGTATTGTACTACCCTTGCACAAGTTTGTTTACCTAATAGTAAGGCTTTTGGGCTATATAATTGGCATGAAGTTGCTTGTATACCTATATAATAGATGACATCATATGTGTGATCGTACTACATTATTGCTATGATTGCGGCTATGTTTGTTATGTAGACATATGGCACCAAGGATATGGTTGGGAATTTCATAGATTCTCGTTGAACTGTTTCATATTAGAAGGTACTTTGGTAATTGTCATAACCTAATTTTTACCCTCGCAAAATTTTTCAAAGATTATTTTTTAAGAAAAAACAAAACAAAAATGTCATTTAAAAAAACAAATTTTCAAACAAAAAATTTTAAAGAAAAAGGTTTTTGCTTATAAATAGATAAAGATTTAATTTATAGTTGGTCAAGAAAATCAGGAAAAAGACCTGAAATTGGTTATAATTGCACAAATTAGAAGACCAATGATCAAAATAGAAGAACATAGAAAAGTTTGGAAATTCAATTCAGTCAATTAAGAGCTTAATTGAAAAGAAAAATGAAACTTATGGAACTTTTCTATTTGAAAGTTCAATTCAGTTAATTAAGAGCTTAATTGAAAAGAAAAATGAAACTTATGGAACTATTGCATAAATGGAAAAGCCAATGACCTAAATAAAAAAGGTTGAAACTTGGAAGGTCTTAATTGATTTAATGCTCGATTGAAAAAAAAATCAAAATCAAGATTTAATTTGACCTAAATTAAAAGAATTAAAGGACAAATAATCAAAATAGAATAGGAGCTGGAATTTAAGGGCTACTAATTCAATTAGGGGCTTATTAAAAAAAATTAAAATGAAGAAACAACGAGCTTGAGGGTAGATCTTTGGCGTCTTCTTTCTTTTTTTAGTTTGATCTTGACGGGGACAACAGGCACACTCCTCTTACTATTATGATAGAAGACAGTCTCCCTAGCTTTCTCTTAGTTCTTCCTTCACTCTGGAGATTCTGCCAAGCCAGCTCAAAGACTCCTGCATAACCAACCTTACCAGCAGATCTTGGTGAAGGGTTTAATGGAATGAAAGTGGTAGTAACTTAGTTTGATTTCCAAGTTTAGTGGTAGCAAAGACATAGTTATAGGTTCTCTTTTATACTTCGGGGATAGTAGCTTTTTAAAGGAAAAAATGGTCTTATAGTTGGTTTTCGATAAAGATGTAAGTATGGTAGCATGAGTAAGTCTTTCCCTTTTTTTCTTAACATGTGCATGGCTTCTTTCGATCCCATCGGGTGTGTTGTTCCTGCTCGAACCCACCAGTCCTTGCTACCCGAGAGTTACATGCATGTTTTACCTCTCCTGTGCTTGTTTTGTGCTGGAACATTTTAAGTTGGTAAGAAGGTGAGGATCATGATGTGAAAGAGGGCCAACAACCATGAATGATGGATGGAAACTTGTTAGAAATATTCCCCTTTTAGGTATATATGTTCTTTTCTTTTGGTTAATCGTAAGACAAAGTTCGCTGGTGATGCATGCTTTCACTTTTTAAATTTCAATCATGATTTCCTTTATGTGTTATTGGTTGATGATGTGCATGGACCTCCTTGTGTTTTTGTGCAAAGAGCGAAGGCCATACGGCAGTTCCTATTTCTTCCTGCATGCGTTGCCTCTCTCGGTTTTATTCCCTAGGGTTTTTTTAACAAGAAAATCTGCATGCACCTTCCCTTCGCTTGTGCTTGCTTATTACGGTATCAAACATGCTCGTTGAGATTGTAGAGACAGTATAACAAAGCATGAGAAAGAGGTTGCCCCTTTTTGTTATGATATGTTCTCACAAAGTCTGCAGCAACGAAAAAGAAGTGAAGAAGTGTGTTTAGTTTTAGGTTGGGTCATGGCTTTGCTTCGGCTTTGGTTTCCCTTCAAGTCTTGAGGACCCAACAACTTTGTTTTCTCTTTCATTTTGTTTTTTTTTTTTTTTTTTTTTTTGGAATTTTACAAGCATGGGCTTGTGTTAAGTTTATTTGTGGTTTAATTAGTTAATTTAAGCATGTTGGTTTCTAGCCTAAAAAAATACCAAAAATTTATTTTTTTTTTTTTTTCATTTGGTCATAGCTTCTCACACATCAAAAAATATATATATATATATATATATCATTTCATCCATTTTAAGATTTATACATTCCTTGTTAATTATTGATGTACTTTTAGATTTTTAACGTTGGCATTCATAAAAGAAAAAATTAAAAATATTTTAGGTTTTATAATTTATTTATAAAATCTATCGAAATTCGACTCGTGTTAAAAGGGCTATAAAATATAACATGCTACAATTCATTTTAAAAAAAAAATGTAAATCTCATTAAAAATAAATATTTTATTATTCACTCATAGTATTTCAGGTAAACAAACTTATAGCTAACTAAACTTAAAACTTTTAATACAACATAATTTAAAAGCACTTGTGTATTAGGTTGTATTTAACCTAATATACCAGGTCCCATAAGAACTTTGAAATTAAACAGATGGCATAAAAATTTTAAAGTTAAACACTAAAACAGTATTAGAATGGATGATTTTGTAAGAATCAGGTTTTCCATTAATGTAATTTAGCTCTTGCTATTGAAAGTGACTACCACCCATGAATCAAGTCTAGAGTGTATTCACAACATCCAAAAAATAAAAACAAAACAATTTAAAAGCACAAACCAAAAGTTGGATTTATTTTTTCTTATTAATGTGATGAGATAATCTGAAAAGTTAATATCTTTACAATCCAGCATAAAATTGCAGTGCTTAGCCACAAATTATTTGCTTTAAACAACGGAAAAAATATAAATATATATGTAACTCACAATGAGAAAAGAGAGGAGAACATTAAAGGGGAGGGAAAAAAACTAAAAGAATAATTAGAAGACTATTTTGCAGATCGCAAGCTAGTTACTTCCCAAACAGCTGCCGACGGCTTCTTCCAGGTTTGGTTCGTATACCAGCTGCCTCGCCAATCACAATCTCATCAACTAGATCCTTGAAGACCAAACGCTCAACATCTAACACTACGCCAGAAGTCTCACTATGAAAATCTATCCAACTCTCTGACCGATGCATCACATCATAGCACAAAATGCTTTTCAAACCATCCTCCTCCTCTAAGCTGCATTCTGATTTCTTGACTAGAAGTTGCTCCATCTCTGAACATAATTCTTTCAGAAGCTTTTGAGCACTGAGGGTCTTCTTTGCTAGCTTGTCAGACTTCAACCATGGCTCAGGAGAGGGCTCCACTAATGCCAACTTTTTGACAAGAATCTCATTAACAGCATCAAATATGAGCTTCCGATGAAACTTCTCTGGGTTTGGCTTTGAATGGAAGGACTTTCCAGGGCTGCATTCTTCCTTTGAAACCAAATTGCTGGCCTTGGTTTGCTCCAATACAAAGAATAACTCAGGGTTAATGGGGTGACCTGATGGATGGAGTTGAAATGTTGACAGGCCGGAACTAAGGTCTCTAAGTAGAAGGCCGGACGCTAACAAAATCTCTGAAATGTATCTGTGGTCAGGATTTGTGTTCTCACAAAGTGATGCTATGTAATCTGTGCTGGATTCATCGTGAGTGGAGTTCAGTTGTCTAAGCTTTTGTACCAAATTCTCAATTTTTTGTAATTTCTTGCGATTGATATCTGAGGAGAGGCCAGAGGCCACACTGTTAGACAGTAAGTTATCTGCAGGATTCCATTGATCTTCACTCTGTTGGTAATGGAAATCTTTGGGGACATCTCCTGCAATGATAAATAGAAAATAAGTAAGTGGTAACAAAAGGTTTCATTGTTTTATGTTCTGTTCTATACCTGTAGCTACCACATACTCCATTTATTACAACACAAAGTTGGCCCTAGGCCAGGTATCGAAACCCAGAATCATACTAGAACGATGACCCATGGATCAAACATAGCTCTCCAGTTGCAACTAATATATCCAACCTATTCTAAACAAACGAGATTAAACAGAATATGTAGCAATGGAAAAACATTCTTTTTGTAGAAGAACTTCTCTCAGAGTCTGTTGACCAGTTGTTGGGATAAAGCAGAATGAAAGTAATGACAAGTACAATGACAACTTGAACATGATGATGAGGAAACTGTTTGTCTTTTTTTCTTCTTCTTTGGAACATCGTAGTTTCTTTTTTATTAATAACAGGTCCAATGAGTACTTTTTAACGACACTGTTCAACTGCCTGAAAATCTCAAAAACTTCAATCATTGACTGTATAAATATGAGCAGCTATTCCCTCACTGCCTGATAAATTTCCTGAATATGTTGCAAAGAATATAGACACAGATGCTACATAGGTTTTTTAGAAGCCAATAGGGAAACCAAAAAACTTGAGGCCAAATAAAAACTACATGCAGCAAGTTGAGAATCTATCCCCACAAATACATGGTTTCAACGTTACTAGACCAGATAAATATGTGGTTAAATTGAGAGGGGGGTGCTTAATTCCTACATAAAGGTTTTTATAGATGAAGTTGTCTAATCTGAGCAATATATGATGGCAAGTCCTCACAACATCAGTTTATATTATGCCACATCCAGCTATAAGTTTTTTAGGCATAGCAAAATTTTACCTTTGATCAAATTTGGCATCTGCTTTACAGGAGACAATGCATCATCTCTATATACAGATGCATCAAGTACAGAGACAGGACTAGGATGCTCAGGGGCAACAACAGCAAGCTCTGCTGATGTCCTATCCTCTTCAAACATAAAAGTTGATTTCTGAGACAAGGAAAACGAAGTGTCAACTATATGATCAGAATAGTTGAGTGACTAGAGAAGTTCAAAAGCACCTACTTTCTGTAATGAGCCAGAAACTAAGCGACTGGCAGCATTCAGGGTTGGACTCTGGCCACTGTAGTTGTCAGTAGATCGTTCAGTACTAGTGACTTCCATATCTGTCTTCAAGTCAAAAGTAGTGCCATCAGACTGCAAAGAGATGTCATCTCCTTGGTGACTCGAAGTTCTTGATTCATTACTTATCTGACTTAACTGGTCATCACTCGGTGGCACTTTGGGATATTTTACCCTGTGTTTTCTACCAGGTGAACCAATTTCTGTTGGCTGCCTGTTGGATTGCGTTCTTTGTTTACTTGTATCAGATGGAGGGGTAGGTGGACAAGATCGCTTCTCTAGCTCAAGTTTCTTCTGTGAGAGTCTTGGGCTCACAGATCCTGAACTCCTTGCTGTGCTCGGGTTGCTTTCTTTTGGCACTTGTTGGGATCTTGTCAAGGATTGTGTTGATTTTGTATTCTTCTTGACAACAGTTCTCTTATCACTGGAGCTGGCTAAAGAATCTCTCTGGCTGTTTCTTGGAGATTGATCTTTAGCTGTTCGGCTATTATTGGATCCCTTTTTACTATCTGCATGTCCACCAGTTGGAATTCTATGAAAGCTGGAAAGGTCATCGATAGGAATTACTGAAGAAGCAGGAATACCAGATTTCTCAACTAGTTTAGCTGTTTTAATGATCACAATTGGGGATTCACAAGTCCTCAAAGAATCAGAACCCCTGGTTGTGGGAACACCAGCATGATTTTTCTGTTGGTTTTGTTGACCTAGCAACCTTGGCTTTTGACTGGGACTGCTACATTTTGGTTCATGATCTCTCAGGGGTACAGAATTTGAAGCTTGTTCTTCTTTTCTATTCTCCAAGAACCCCTTAGCCTGCATTGCTTCCAGAATCTGTTTAAGAGCTCTAAGATCCTTTCCAGATTGTTTGAACTCGAGATCCTTCAATCTCTTCTCAATCTCACTGTAAACTGAAGGGAACAAATTTTGTGCCTTCCCAGGAACTTTTTCAGGCTTGAAAGGTTGTTTCAAAGAACATCGACTTCCATCCAGCTGCTTCCATGGTGCTGGTTCAATTGGCAGCCTTGAAATGGGTTTCATGACCAAATCTGGATTCTTCCACCGTGGTGATATTGGATCTTTCACCGAGTTTCTCTGAGACTTTGGAATATGGATTGGTCGGTTTAGATCGTTTGTTTTCAATGATCTCGAGAAGGAATCATCATGTTCCACCAATGAGTTCTTGATCAAACCTGGCTGACTATGACTGGTGATCGCAGAATCTGGCAATCCTTCCAAGCCCATCAGCTTGGCTACCACACTAGGAGGCCGTTTCTGAGTTTTCATTGATTGCTGCAGAGTAAAGATCTTTTCATTTGAGTTGCTGCTACTTTCTAGATCTTTTGAAAGGTAATTTGATCTAGAATCAATGTTGGATCCACTCACTGAAATTACTCTACTATCCAGTGAAAGTCTTGGAAGCTCTTTTAGTTTTGGGGTGGACTTGATGGTATCTCGAGATTCAAATGACAAATGATTGATCCCCCACCCATCACAGGAAAACCGAGGAGCATCTTTTGGAATTGTATGCCAAGATCCATCTTTTGCTTCGTATGATGATCTTGGACGCTCTTTAGTTTCATTATAATACCAAGGTGCTTCATGAAGTTTAGCAAGAACTTTAAGAGACTCCTTGAGTTCGACAGGAGGAGCATTTTTCTTTCCTTTGTTACCAACTCTATAAGATCCATCTGCAGATTTGGAGGCCTGTAATGCCCTCGGGGAATCTTTATGCTTCACTATATGGCTCATTGCTTCTTCTTTAGCTGTAGTTTTGACTGATAACCCTCTGGCCTCTCTATACATAGAATCCTTGACAACATCTCGAAGATCAAGAGAATGCCGCCCTAAATGTGCAGAGGTACTTGGCTGAGTTATAACCGGATTCCTCGAGGGAGTTTCAGGAAAGATAATTCTGTCAAAGGAAGATGCTTCTGGTTGAGCTGTTTTATTGCAGTCCAGAGAGGAGGACATGGAAGATGAGCAAGAGGATGAGAAAGATGCTCTTGATGATTCTGTAGAAATTCTTTGCTTCTCATTCAAATTCTTGTTTAAATTAATGTCCTGCAATCAATAGTTCATATTCACTCTGATATGCAAGGACATGGCTAGAATATAGCACAGAAAAAGTTGAGGTAGAAAAAGCAACAGTGTGAGGACAAAATCAAATTGACAGTGACTTTTGTAGGCAAATAAAAAAAAAAGTAAGAAGACTTAAGAGCAACACAGAGCACACGTTATTCAACAATCAATCAGAACACAATTCTACACTGGTTTAGGCATATAGCTTGACCGAATCTTTTCCAATTACTTTGGAGAATTAATGAAATTTCCAGGAACTAAGAATGCTTACAACTGTTGTGTTCTGATTGTATGCATTAAAAAATTCCCTTTCTGAGCTGCCATTTTTGAAGTGGGAATCACCTACATTGTCACAGAAACATCAGCGACAGATTGAATGATTAAGTTCACAACCAAAACAAAAAAAATAGGAATAATAATAATCAATTCGTTGTTATCAACCTGGAATTTGGAAAACTACTGAAGGATACGCAAACAGCAGATGTGCAATTAATTTTCTTCAGTTACATACAAAGATGATTTATCAAGTTAGAACTGGTCTATTTATAAAAGTTTGTTAAGTTTATGAGAAAGAGTTAGCTCTGCAGATGAAGTGATGATTGCTACAAGAATTTACCAGCAAAAATGAATGCACAACGAAAAAACAGTTGGAAACAACACATTGGCCATGCATTCAAGAAAACATGTACAAATACATGTCTTTATCTATTCACATTCACCCCAAATAACAATAGGCAATAATTTGAAAACATAGGTTAGAATGAAAGATCTCTAAGAAATTTACATCCAAAAGACAAACTTTTATTATCAGAAGCATAAACTATTCAGATACACGAGTCATGTTCTTTTCTATTCTTTTCGTTTCTTTTTCTTTTTTATTTTCTCGATATAGAATATCAATATTAGCTCATTTGATGGGTAGATTGAGAACATATTTTTTTACCGGGCAATAAAGTAATCAGTTTCGTTTTTCTTTTTTTCTTTTTCCTCATCACATGCCATTGGAGATGATAAAGGATTCAGGATGGGTCAAGCAATAGATATTAACCAAGTAAATGAGGACTCTTGATTAATGAAATGAATGCTACAAAGTTAAGCTACACCTGATAATGAGAATTACCTGGAGGAAGCCTCTTCTGGTTGAGGCGCCTACCGGTAAGGACTTGGTGACGATCAAATATTTGAAAAACCCCAGTCATGCATCCTATTTGCTTTTGCAAATCTGGATTATCATCTGCTAAAGAATGTAAAAGTTTTGCAGCCATCTCCTCTTCTTCCCAACTATCCTAGTTCAGTCCTTCCACTTTGTAAATTCGGTCTTCCTCTATCCAAACCACAAAATTACAACATTTCAAGCCTCTATCTCCCCCAAACTCTGAATCTATGGATTGGAACCAGTGCTTGAAAAGCATATACTTATGAGATATCTGAGCAATTCTATAGTAAACCAATCAATAAAATATGATATCTAGAGTCTCCCTTTATTCAATTTGTTTTCTTCCTCTGTGCAAAATCTAAAACACAAACTACGCTTTTATTAACACTAGAAACCAAAAGAGAATGGAGGATTTTCCATATATATGTAAATCCAAATAATGAATTTCCAAAAACAGAAGTTTAGCAACATATCAGATAAAATCCTTCAGCTTATCTGCCATGTACTAGGCACCTTAAAATCTCTTACAAAATCAGTGATTTCCAGCTAGTAACAGCTCAAGAAAGAAAAGGCTTGCCATTTATGGGTACCCACAAGATAAAAAGGTGGCCTTTACCACCAGAATCACAACCCCACGAATTTTCCTCTTACAACATGATTGCCCATTTTGGATTTTCCATGAAATCCTCCAAAGTCTTAAGCTTTTGCGGCAATAAAGGAAAAGTAGAAAGAAAAGAAAAATCCCAGAAAATCAAAATCAAATCAAATCAAATATTACATGGAATTGAAAGATACCTTATTCAGAGTGAGGACCGACCAGAATGGCTTGTAAATTGAATAGAACCAGAAGAAAAGGGTAAGGTAAGGGACTCAATATGTAGTCCTATTACATCCGACAACACAAGAAAGTGCCAAATAGAGTTATGATCAACAACATCACTTCTAATTCCAGTTGCCTGGCTATAAGAAACTAATTCCAATGCAAAAGGAAAAGGAATTAATCCCTCCAGATCCAAGAAGAAAAATAGACATGTAGAAAAAAAAGAAAAGTAAATGCTCTTCAGTTCAGAGAACATATGGAAAGACAGCCAGGAGTGATAAGAAGGTTTGTCATATCATAAATATGGTGACTAAACTAATCTGGCCTGACCTGGGAAAATAATACAGATGGCATTTTCTGTTTTTTACTTATTTATTTTTTGAGAGAGAGAGAGAGATAGAATGTGGGGCAGTTGTCTTCTAGCTCCATCTCACACATCCATGTGTGAAGAGTATGTGAGTGGGTCTAAAGCTGTCTCCGTGGACATGTGATTTTTGTCAGAAATGAGGGCATGTCTGTGACTGTCAGTGCAGCAAAAATTGCTTTTCAATATAGTTTTTATTTTTTATTTATTTTTATTATCAACCCATTGAAAAAATTTAAAATAAAAAATAAATAAAAATCAGAAATTTGCAACAATTCAATTCAACCAAATTTCCGAATACACAAAAGACAAGAAAGAAAGAAGCATTCCAACCTCCTCTTCAAAGTCCAAGTGACCTTAGGCCAACGGCACGTTCGCATAGGAGCAAGGGAGTTGTTTATAAAAGACTTACCTTGTATTAAATTTAATGTATACTTGTTCGCGTTGAGATATATCCAAGTTGTTCTGAATATTTATATTAATAAATAAATATATATAAAATATTAAATTTTGTTGATCTCTACTTCATTGTTTTATTATAACTTGTCCTTTTCTCAAATAATACATAAATGAGAAATTCTTCTCTGTCTCCCAGTAAACAGAGTTTTGGTATTATTATTATTATTATTATTATTATTTAATCAGCTGCTGAACAAAATGTCAAGCAGGAATTTGTTGAGTGAAAAAAAAATGGAGGGGCTATGAAAACCTCAAGATGGAATTACAATGAGTGTGACTAGTTATGAATTTTACATGGAAGTAGCAACAACTTTATACTGCTCATTTCACCTTTAAAATAACAAGAAAATTGACAAGGAAAAGTGTGTAGCTAATTACTAAATGCCTCGTAAAAGTTAGGCAATCATTTTAAGAAAAAAAAACTTGGAAAGACTTGTAATTGTTATAAAATATATAATTATAAATATTAGATGCCCTTTAGAGTATATTGGATTTCCTTATTATTAGGTTTAATTTCTTGATTTTTCATGATATTTGTGTTTTTTAATGTTTTTAGACTACTTGTCTTGTATTTAGTATTGAAAAAATACATAATAAAAGGTATGAATTTCTCCTTTAAGTTTTTATTATGAACATGTATGTTCTTACTTGTTTTTTATTTTTTAACATGTTATCAGCACAATCAAACTAATGTATATTGAAATCTTGGTTTGCATTAACTCCTATGTTATGTGGCTTGTACCAATTTCAAGTTTTTCTTTCTTTTCATTATTGTTTATATTTTATAGAATATATTTGGTTTTATAACTTATTTTGGCAATTTTTCTTTTCTATTCATCAAAATTTAAAGTTCCTGAACAACTAGTATTGTAAGTTCCTTGAGAATCAAATAAATTAAATATAGTTCTTGAAGAACTAGTATTTCTAAAAAAAAAAATACTAAATAAATAGCAGTCTTAAAACACTAACTTTCCCCTTTTATATTCATGATTTTTTTAATAAGTTATTTCCTTATTTTATATAGATAATGTCGAATCTGACGAAACTTGAATTTACCGCTCTTGATATCTCTAGGAATAATTAATTGTCATGGATTCTTAATGTTGAGATTCATCTAGAAGCTATAAATCTAAGAGGGATCATTAAAGAAGAATATGGCACATCCTTGCAAGATCGTGCAAAAGCAAAAGTAATGATTTTCATTCGCCACCATCTCCAAGAAGGATTAATAGTTCTGTGGCAAAATCTAAAGGAAATATATGACCACCAAAAGTTTACCATACTTCCTCAATCTTGTTATGATTGGTTGCAACTAAGGTTGCAAGATTTTAAACTAGTTAGTGAATATAATTCTGTGTTTTTTTTAATTACCTCACAGTTGAAATTGTGTGGTAAAAATATCAAAGAAGACCAAATGTTAAAGAAAACATTCTCTACTTTTCATGCCTCAAATATTGTCTTGCAACAACAATATAGAGAATATAATATCAAAGGATACTCGGAACTAATTTCATGTCTTCTTGTGAGTGAACAAAATAATGAGCATTTGATAAAAAAATC
>Ga0307515_10019375_pt1 | contig 12254 bp, 6 predicted proteins | sample 17_EM_MG_FD_194513 | JGI IMG/M metagenome (GOLD analysis project Ga0307515, IMG submission 194513) | Populus trichocarpa ectomycorrhiza microbial communities from riparian zone in the Pacific Northwest, United States - 17_EM | ecosystem: Host-associated > Plants > Roots > Unclassified | place...
ATTTAGGTTTTCTTATTTACAAATATTTCTAAACAAACCTATCACACTTTCTTGCATAAAAAACATCAGTGTACCTTTAGTTTATATATACTTTCCTAATAGTACTATCTATCAATTTTTCCTATTAAAATTTTCTCATTAAGATTTTCAATTGATCCTTAAAATTGTTATGTCAATCTAAGATTTGTCTTTTTAAATCCCATTATAATACCATCTATAATTTTGTTGATATATATCGAGAGATTATTTTTATCGGTATATCTATGAAAGAACTTTACCATCAAGTTAATTCTATCAGTAAAGTCGTTGGTAAAAGTTACACCTCATCATACTTTTCTGGTTTTTTTTTTGTTTTTTTTTCTCACTATAATTCCCTCGGTATATATCAACGAAATACTTCCATCAGTGTTTATTGAGAAATTTAGCAACGAAAAAGTCTGTCAGTAAAATTCACCGAAATCTACTGACGGAAAAAATTCCGTCGGTATTTTAGTTTGTATTTATTAAATTTTTTGTAATGAAATTCCTGAATAGGTTAATAACAAATACACCAATCAAAACCAATATTAAAACCCAACTTTGAAGTAACAGTCTAATTCCTTCACAAACAAAAATTTTCATTTACAACCTTTAAATTTCTTGCAATCTATATGATCTTTAACTTATGAAAACTCTAAAATCAACTCCATTTCCAAACTTTTCTTCTTCAACTTTACCCCAAAAAAAACTTTAAAGTTAACAGTATAATATTTAAGAAATCCATATGTTTCAAACTCCAATTCGTAGTTCAAGTTCTGATCCACATCCATCCATCTTTTCCAATTCAATGATTAGGCCAAGGCTTAAAACCTGAAAACAAAATGACCTCTATTTTTTTTTATTTCACTTGATTTATTTTTTTCCGTGTACTATAATATTTATAGTATTGTGCTACTTACCAAAAAAAAGAAAACAAAAAAGTGTACGAAGACTATATAAATATAACAGGCTTATTTTTTGAAAATTGATATTGAAATATACAAACAATATTATTATCTGATAAATTCTACAAAGAAGGCATTCAAAGTTGGTGATCAAAGAATTTGCTCCTCGAAAAGATCAACAGAAGTAGCAAACACACGAGAATCAATTGATGATTTCATGTTTATTTTCCCGGTAGCTGGTGTTATAAGATAAAAACCCTAGCTAATGTCAGTTTTACGTACATTTCTAATGGCAATCTCTAGACCCGCTTGCTTGTTGTAAGAAGTTAAATAATAGCAACAAACACATGCATAGTTGCACTGAGACGTTTAAAAGAAGAAGAAGAGGAAGAAGAAGAAGAAAGGTTTTGAAACACTCAAGAATCTAGAATGGAGTTTGCTAATATCTCGCACTAAATTAATCCACTACATGCTTAGTTTCCTTTTCATTTTTTTTTTTAAAAAAAAACTCGTACTCAAGTGAACAAATCCCAAGAAAAGTGTAAAATATCCAAAATCTTATGCTACTAGAATTTCTAAAAGAAATCGTACATTTATTGTAAGTTTAGTTAATAACCACAGTACTTTCATTATTGAATCAGGTGCATACAGGGATTTCTGGAAGAACCATGTAACAAGGGAGAAGTACTTTCTATACCTAGCAGATAACACTTATCATGGCCAAGTAATTCTCAGCCTTTTCACACTCCAAAGTTTTCTCTAACGAACCCAAATTGTCTAATGGGTAAGAATAGGTTTCCTGGATAATCAACTCAACCTCATTTAATGGAGAGCTACCAGCTACCGGCCGCTGGATATATCAGTTTCTTTTGTTGTTTTTTCAACCTAGGGGAAAGATAAATTAGAAGAGAAAACAAAAGAAGCAATGGAGTTTTTTTTGTCGAAGAATTTGAAATTTCTTGAGAGAAAAAGAGGAATCTTGAGCTACTATTGAATAGATCACCTTAATATAAATGCTTGATCAATTAGGTACTCTATAGCTCACCAAAGCAAACATCAAGATCTCAATCATGAACAACAGAAAGACTTCAAATTTAATTCAGATCCCATGAAGTATGAATCACACCGAGAAGATCAAACAAAAACCTAATAGATTTGAGCTTCACAAAGATCACAACAAAACAAAACAGTAAAATTGTATATACTTCACCGAATTCTTAACCTTGATTACCATCAAACTTGAAAAGTGATCGTTTCAGAAAAAAATAAACTCAGAAAAATTGTTAGATAGAAAGAGATTCAAATAAGCTTGCTCTCTGGGACAAGAATCACACAAAATATCAAGTCCATGAACAAATAAAGATAGACGATAAATGGATCCAACCTAAGATTATTATTTTCTTAAAAAAATGGCTTAAAAGATTGCGATAAGAAAGAAAAAGAAAAGGGTCATACTTAGATGTGCTACAAAACTCGTAGAGCTTGCCACGGTTAGAGAAGATGATGAGAGCAACCTCAGCATCACAGAGCACAGATAACTCATAAGCTTTCTTCAACAACCCATTTCTCCTCTTTGCAAATGTCACCTGCCTGTTTATCTTGTTCTCTATCCTCTTCAGCTCCACTCTACCTCTCCCCATATTCCTTAACTATAATCACAAGCCAAAAAAAACCAAATAAAAAACCATCTTTCGTTATAATTAATACATAAATCCAACCATATAAGTTAATGATATATTTACTTTTGTATTAGTCTTTATTTCCTTTATATCTTTCCTTTTCTTTTGTTTTTTTTTTCGTTTCTTGTTCTTCTCTCAAGAGCAAGAAGAAGGTGATCTAAACTTTTAGGAATCAGAACCCAAACTGTAACCAAATATGTGAAAAACGAAGAGAAAGTTAGATATTTTAAAGAAACCCTAGAGAGAAAGAAAGACCCACCAATAATAGAGAGAACAACAAAAGTTTGAAGAAAGAGAAAGTTAGAAGTTTAAAGAAGTACTTCGGTTGTCTTCTTCTTTTCTGTATATATATATAACCTTTTCTGTAGAAAAGAAATGCAGCTTAATTAGGGTTAGCTGTTCTTTCTAGTTACATGCAACCTCTGTGTATTTTACTGTTTTATTTTTCAGTATTAACGGCAATGGGGTTCTCTACTTGACTTTCTCCTAATTAAGTATCTCCTAATCTGTATTATGTATGTCTTTCGCATTTATATAGTTATATTTATAAATTATATTGAAAAAAAATAATTTCCTTACAATTTTCTTGAAGAATTGATATATATATATATATATATATATATATATATATATATATATATATATAAAGTAAATTCATTTATTAGCTTTCAAAGCTTCTTGGTTTTTACTTTTTTGTCACATCATTGATTACGAACGTAAGTTCTAAGTTTGGAGAGTGTATCACGCGCCACCGTCTCGGTCATTGTGTCAGTGTTGTTGGAGGTAGGGTTGTAAGTGTGGTCACGCGCTGCGGTGGGGGGTAAAAATGGGACAGTGGTCCTTTCATGTAAGAAAATTTTATGGGGCATCAATTTGTCATTTCCAGATGTTTCCACACGTGGCAGAAAGAAGTCCTCTTCCTTAAAATGAAGCTCCTCCACGTGTCGGTTTGATACTGGAGAAAGTTCTTGATCTGGCTTCTCCGGATGAGGTTGTCTGATTACGGCGTTACTGTTTGGGGCATTGAGAAATCAAACAAACTAGAAATTTAGTATTTAGAATATTCAGTCTTGGTTGATGCTTTGCCACGGGCTCAACTATTTTTTTATATAAAAAATAATATTTAAATAATAAAATGAAATAAAAAAAAAGTATATAAAACAAGTTATAATAAGCTTGTAGTTACGGTAACTAAAGTCGAGCCAACCTGAGATATCTTATCAAATTTGTAGTTTAGATCATGAAATTGAAATAATTCCATAAAAAAATTAAGAGAATTATAAAGTTTTTTTTTATAAGAAAAACATGTTAACTTTTTAAATTCATGACCTAAACCATTAGACCTAAAGCATCCAATCTAAACAAATTATAAAACTTAATTCTTAATCAATCAAATATTGAAGGATAAAATTGAAAAAAAAATCAATTATACAAAAGGATTAAAAAATAGCAATTAAAAAAATGAGAATCAAAAGTAAATACAAAATAAATTTTATATTTGATTGAAAAGTGAAATTGAAAATAAAAATAACTTTCACAAAAGGACCAACAAAAAAATTAGAAATCAAAACAATGAGAACTGAATTGAAAAACATAATACCAATAATATGAATTGAATGATAAAATCAAAAACCAATCAAACTTTTACGTAAGGGCCAAGACAAAAAAAAAGTAGAAATCCAAAGAATAAGAATCAAATTGGAGAATATAATATTTAGTAAATTTGGATTGAAGGACAAAATTGAAAACAAATAAAACTTCAACAAAAAAAGCCAAGACAAAAAATTAGAAAAAGAATAAGTACTACAATTGAAATACCAACAACCAATAGGGCTAAGCTATAATTTTCAAGGGAGGAGAGAGAAAAGAAGGAAAGAAAGAAAGGTCCACTGGTGACAAATTGAACCACCATCAGAGAAATGTGTTGTACCAATAGAAAGATGACATGATGGCGCTTCCAACAACATGACAGAAGGGTATTTTTGGATGTTGGGAGATATCGTATGCATCGTCTAAATGGCGTGAGCACCTCCCACGTGCCTTCGGGTGCACCACATGTTCACGTTCTTTTTTGTTTTTTTTTTATTTAGCTAAATAGCAAAGTGCTACTAAGCTAACTTTATAATTACAAAAACACCATTGTGAAAAGACCAAGAAGCCCCTTGACTCTATTTTTTGCTTTTAAGGGTATTTTTGTCATTTTATTATGCATTTTAATTGTTTATTATTTTTTTATATTTGGTCAAATATAAAATTTCCCCTCAGCTAAAATAATAATAATAATAAAAACCATTATGAAAAGATAAAAATACCTCTTAACACTTTGTTTAATTTTTTTTTCTTTTAATGGTATTTTGGTTGTTTTTGTAAACCCCTAATCTAAAATAAGAATATTTTAAGAAAAAATCCAATGAAAATTATTTAAGTGGATATTAAAGAGTGGATTAAACAATGAAAAAGTTGGGTGTGACATTAAAATTTGTTTAAAGGATGGGGGACGCAAAATAAAGGACATTAAAATCCTTAGGGACCAATTTATAAATAGGTAAATTAAGGAGTATAAATATCTTTTTTTTCTCGCCTTAAGGCCGACAACTTGGTTAAGAGAGGGAGTTAGGGTTTTTGAAATTTTTTCTTCAAATTCTTGGTAAATCTCTTAAAAACTAGTTGTTTTAGGAATTCAAAAGGGCTAGAGAGTGGTTAAAGAGGGAAAGTGAGTGATTTTAGTGGGTTTAAAGGCTTGGAGGAGAAAATATGGTGTTAAAAAGAAAGGAAAGAAAAGGTGAAAGGAAGCTTGAATTTTCTTCCAAATTTCTCTTTCGTTCTTTGTTGTTTCAAGGTGAGAACAACTTTTATTGTGTTTGGTTTTGAAAATGTTAGCATATTGAGGTTTAAAATGATATTTAGTATTATGGAAAAATGGATTTTTATAGTTGTGATAATTGTAAGGACATTTTCTTTTGTTAGAATCAAGTTTAGAAGCATGAATAAAGTTTGAGTAAGTGGAAAAATTGTATAAATTTGAAGGAAAATACATTCCTTTTTAAAGGTACATGTTTGGCTAGAGAGGGAGAGTAGGATGGAATTTTGTTTGATTTTTTGATAAAAAATGATGAGTATTATGTGTTTAATTGAACTAATTATGATTGAATTAGGTTAAAATTGGATGCTTAAAAAAGTGAGGGGCTTTAGAGCCGACCAAGTGTAGAATTTGGGAGAAATTGTTTTTGGATAATTGGTATTGAACTCATTAAATGGTAAAATATTTTGTAGTATTATAGAGATAATAATTGTTGAGAAAAGGATAATTAAATTTTTAATAAGAAATGAGAATATGAATGAAATTATCCATAAAAAATTATTGAAGACTTATTGGATAAAAAGGAGAGGCCAATTAAGGTGTCTAATTGTGTTTATAAGAATATTGATAGTATTGGTTATAGTATAACATGGGACATCACTGCAGGAAAGCCATAGACGGGAGGAGCAAGACCTTTATGTGCAAAAGTTAGGTACAACAGTGCCTAAAATAAATAATTTAGCAATGCATCTTATCTTATCTTTTCAATTTTTTATTGTTTTGCTTTAAATAAATGTCAAGGGAATAGTTTGTGTAGAAAGTTGGTAAAGGGAATGAATGTGGAAGAAAAAAATCCCATTAGTCGTCCAGGGAACTTGGAGACTAATGTTATTAGCAAAATTAATATCAACCATAATGGAATTCTCATGATAAAATAAAATAATTTATAAAAAGGAAAGTAGAGAATAAATGCTAGTAGCATTGTGAAAATTGGCATAAATTTATTAGTCACCTGAGAAATAGTGATTAATGATAATGTTGAATATCATTGGCAACATGGATTAATTACCATGTGAGGGTAATTAATGATATTATAGATATTGATATCATCATAAATTGATTAGTCCCCTGAGAAAAGGTGACTAATGACAACAATAGATATTTGTCGGCATAAATTAATTACCAAGTGAATGTAATTAATGATATCATGTGTATTGATATCGGAATAAATTGATTAATCACTTGAGAAAAGATAACTAATAATAACGATGAATATCATTGTCGACATGGATTAATTATTAGGTAAAAGTAATTAATGATATTATGTGTATTGATATGAGTATAAATTGATAGTTACTTGAGAGAAGGTGACTAATTATAACAATAAATATTATTATTGGCATGAATTAATTACCAGATGAGGGTAATTAATGATATAATTGATATTGGTGTCGACATAAATTGAGTTTTCATTTGAGAAATGATAACTAATAATGATGATGAATATCGTTGTCGGTACAAATAAATTACCAAGTCAAATAATCAATGGTATAATGAATAATGGTATCAGTATAAAATGATAATAAAGAAAAGAAATCTTCTTACGATGCAATAATAAAAATGAGACATTGATTAATTCTAAGATTGAGAATAATGAGTGACCAAAAAGAAATACTATTATGGTAGTAAATATTTTTCTAAGGTAGAGGTTGTGTTATATTAATTATATACTAATGTTTTATGTTATAGGTTCCTTCCGGACTTGTCCATTATCGAGTAAACTGTGCTTGTAATAGATTTTTATTATAAATTAGGTAGTAATATAATTTCATCCTGGATTAATGTATTGGAATCTAAAACTTAGTGAATTAATGACAATGTGAAATGTTGAATTTATAAATAACTTTCTAGTTTATATGTGGTGATATGTAACTTATAAGTTAACACTTTTTTGTTAGATAAAATGTGATATTTTGATCTCTTCCATTAATTTTGTTGTTATAATTTCCTTAATCTTGAAAGATAATTAACAATATAATGTAATTATTTTTTGCTATGTAATGTGTATAAATAGTATACATAATGAATATAGTTTATTTGAGAATGTGGTGATCATTGGAAACATGTCTAAGATGATTGGATTATATGATAAAAGATGGTTGGCATAGAAATTGATGATGTCAATAACTTAGTAGCGTTACCGAATAAAGGAATTGTTATCAGATTTATGGCAAACTATACATTAATGTGTATGTGTAATCCTGTAAATTAAAAATTGAGGTTGTTACAGTTTTAATGTGCAATTGAGATGGGAAAAGACTCGAGTTTTGTAATGACTAATGGGCCCGTGAAAAGACTTTACTGCCCTTGAAATCTATTGTCAAGTTTTTTGGATGGAGGAGCAAAACTATCATTACACTCTTTTCAGTGAATAGTGCCAATGAGCCTAGAGCTATAGTACTTTTCCAATGCCTATTAGGTTATATTAATGTTATCCATTCTAAGTTGCGGGTAGTATTTTAAATTAAAAGAAAAAAATGCCAATATTATAGATATTTATATGTTTTTCAATATCATGATTTTTTTAATTGAGAAATGTAAAAATGTACCTATACACTACAAGAATTTCGCATACTACTAATGTATTTTTCTGTTTAGACATTGATTCTATCATAAAAACATTTATCGATGAAATCATGGACGATATATGTTCATCGAAAAACATATCGTCGGTGATTTCTATTATGTCAATCATTTTGTCAGTAATGTAATAACTGATGGATTTACAAAAGAAAAAAGGGCGCCAAAAACAATTTACCGCCACTATTCTGTTAGTAATTCCATCAGTGAGTTTGACAAATCACCGACAGAAAATACATTTATAATTCCATCAGTGATTGCCAGTGGCATTTCCTATAGTTTTTTTCAAACTCTCTAGAATTCTTCGAGGGATTCAATCCATCCGTGATTACATTTGTAATGGTTAGTAGCTTTTCATGTAATTTTTTTTATCTCTCCAGAACTTTCCGATGGACTTAGTCTATTGGTAATTTGGTCTGAAAGTTTTTAATATTAAAAAAAATTAGAATTAACATAACAAAAAAATAAAAGAAATAAAATAAAAATAAAAACTAAATATCTATTACAAATTTAAAAATTATCAATTTGAGTACAATACTGAATCTTTACCAGGAACGAGTGGGTAAGGAGGTGGACCACAAGTACCACCAAAGTTTCACTTAAGTTCAGTCGTCTCAGCACTAAGTCGTTATGTATTAGTAGTAGTAAGGTTATCTAAACTTCAACTTGTTGTAGTACAATCGCTTGGAACTTCGAAGATTAGGAGCTTGAACTCGATTGTGAGGAATCAATGGTCAATACATTATGACCCATCCATATATTCTCGGTTGTAGTGTTTGAGATACTATAAACTTGATTTTTATTAGGCCTAAAAAAACAATTTAGCCTCCAACCACAAATCTGAATCAAGTTTTAGATGGGTCGAATGATTGTCCTCGTATCTCTTCTGCTATCTACTGGTATATATTTCCTAAAAAAAAAACTAGTCAACTAATTTTACATGAACTTCTGAGCTTGACTATCCACGAGCTATTGCACCCATTTTCCGACTATCACCTTTTCACATGTGAGTTTCTACGAAAAAAACTCCATCAATCTTGGTTCGTGTTCAAGAACCGTAGCCTGTAAAAAAAACTATTTTTAGTTAAACATTTTCATATAAAACAACAATTTAAATAAAATGGATGTAATAAAAAAGAATCTTACAATAAAGTTTCGTAGTATGAGGGCATTTTATTTGGTTTTTATTTTGGTAAGCGAAAGTTCCTTGGTTTTGGTGTGAGCCATATTTGGGTAAAATGAAGTTTTTTTTTATCTATTTTTATTGGAAGACTAATGTCATCCACCATAATTTAAATTGAACCTTGATGGACGTTAGCCAAAACTAAAATGTATATTGGAAATCTAAGATTCGCTACCTAGTAATTGTAAGAAAACTAGAGATCCTAAAATATGTACTAGTTCTAGAGATTCAGGTAAGAAGTTAGTTATGCCTAAAGAAAGAATGACATCATTTCTTACAAAAAGTTACCTTTACTATGTGTTTTCTTCTGAATTTATCTTTTTTATTACCATTAATTATCGTAATTATTTTAGCTTATTCTCAATTTATTCCTGATTATCTAAAAAAAAATGACATCAGTTCCTAATGATAATAGACTTGTTGATTAGGTTATTCGCAAAAATCAAATCTTGATATTATTACCTTTTTAATAAGAGACTATTTATAACAAAATTATTATTAAGTCATCTGAAAAAGATACTTGTCTTATGCAATATTTTGACATCGTTCCCTTATAAAGAGAAGATGTGTCAATTAAGTTGTTTCTAAAATTGGCATTAAACCCATAAAGATGGTTAAAAAAATTAGATTAGGCTTTGACCTATTTATTTTGGTTAGTTTTGAATATTTATTACTAATTTAAAAAATATCAATTTAAATACAATTTATCTAGAGGACAAAAGTTGGAGGAGGAGGAGGAGGTGGTGGTGGTGGCGAAGATGAATCTTTGCCAGGACTAGGTGGACGACAAGGTAAACTATATGTACCCTCAAGGTTTGACAACAACTCGTACAATCACATAAGTTCAGCTGTCTCAAACCTATGTTAGGTCGTCTCAGCATTAAGTCAGGCCATTTAAGCTTCAACTTGTTCTCGTATAATCGTTTGGACGATCAAAGATTGGGAACTCGAACTCAATTGCGAGGAACCAACGATCGATACACTATGGCCCGTCCGCATATCCTCAGCCATAGTGTTTGAGATATTGTAAACCTAATTTCTATCAAGTCCATAAAATGATCCAATCTCTAACCACAAATCCAGATCGAGTTTTGGATGGGTTGAAGGATCGTCCCTATATCTCTCTTACAATTAGGTGTTATATGTTTTCTGAAAAACTAAAACCAGTCAGTAAATTTAAAATAATAATAATAGCATAAGAAAAACAATTATTGAAATCCCACTTACCACAATAAGATTGATTATCTACGAGTTGTTGTACTCCTTTTCGACGATCCTCATTTTGCATATGAGTTTCTACAAAAAGCTTCATCGGTCTTGGTTTGTGTCCAAGAACCATAGCCTGCAAAAGAAAGCTATTGTTAGTTAAAAATTTTCATATAAAAAAAAAAATTTAAAAAAAATGTATGTAATAAAACAAAATCTTACCATGTATTTTCCATGTGAAACGAACTTAATGGATCCACTAGTGTACGTGGTAATTGAACTATCAATTTTTCTATTTTGGTTCTCCGTACCCGACTGTGACCACTGTACAAAATGCTTAGACGTCACGTGTTGGATATAAGCTTCCTAATCTGCCTCCGAGATGTGTGGAGGTCTGAAATCCCTTTACACAACCATGTCTTCCTGGCTTGGAAAACCTCTTTTTTGCATATTTCTTTAAATGTTTTACGCCACATACTAGAAATCACGCAAATTATATGGTATAAATAAATTATTGATTAAGATAACAAAAAATAAATTTTGACCATTTAAAAAAAATAAAAAATTTTGAATTCAATCTTACTTAATGGCAGTGTGATTCTTCCACACCCTCCCCACAACAGCATTGGCAACCTGCTCCTAGTAAATGTTTTTCTTGCATGTCAATTTTATAAAATAATTAGTTTATTAAATTTATAAAAACTAACCAAATTAAAATTAAAATTAAAAAATTATTGATGTATATACTAACCTTGAACTCTCCGAATCATGCATCAATCATAGGCTTCCATTCAGGATTTCAAGAATGACACTTCCATCAATGATTTCATCACCGATGTTATCATGCGAGCAACCTCCACATTTATAAACCTGAAACTCCATTCTTTCATTGAAATTAATTATTTCAAAATTATTCATTGTTGTTTTTTTTTATTTGTGCAGGAAAGTAAAACAAACTTACGTGTTGTGGTTGCACTTCCACTAAGTAATGTACTCCCTAGTACATCTTGCTTAGAACGGACACCCCTTTTGCAAGGAGGCATTGCACTCGACAAGCCTGCATTGAGAGGGGGTGCATGTGTCTTTAATGCTTGTTCATGATCGGCACCTAGTGACTCATGGTCCTCAAAAGCACTACCAGAAGAATCAACAGCACTCTTATCTATATTACTCATCAATGACCTTCTCTTCATCATGTAAATAAGTTAAGCATAAAAACGGTAATAACATTTTCATTATATATGATTTTAAAAAAAATCAACGTCACCTCCCTTATACGAGAGACCACCTAAAATTTAATTACCTACAAATCAACAAATAAAGCCACAAACCAATTGATTTTACTTAGGACTAATATTCACCCGTTTTTACCTTTTCAAATACATTTATACACAAACACTAATTGCATAAATTTGAAAGTAAATCAACTATTGAGAAAATATTAAACAAAAAATTAAAAAATATTGTTTCACTCTTTAGGATGAAAAAGATTTGCAATCAAACAATTACACCATTGAATTTTGATATAGTAAACATAAATATAGTATTCAACTTGGACAATAAGCTTTGAATTATTTTTCATTTTCTATCATGCTAGTCTTATATTCTACATGTTATCACACTAACAAACCAAAGATGTGAATATCTAACTTATCAAACTCACCATTCCCATTGGTTTATAAGTGCAAATAATATATTTTTTTTTCAAAAAAAGAAAAGTGTTAAATATGATGATTTCATTACAAAAAAAGTTTAACTAAAATCATGCATTTTCTCTTAATCGAAAAGAAAATTATTTTTTCATTTTTAGAAACAATAAGTAT
>Ga0307515_10019376_pt1 | contig 12254 bp, 8 predicted proteins | sample 17_EM_MG_FD_194513 | JGI IMG/M metagenome (GOLD analysis project Ga0307515, IMG submission 194513) | Populus trichocarpa ectomycorrhiza microbial communities from riparian zone in the Pacific Northwest, United States - 17_EM | ecosystem: Host-associated > Plants > Roots > Unclassified | place...
AACTATCATATCACAATTTTAATATTGTTTTTTTAAAAATTATATTGTTCATTATATTACTCTTAATATTTTAAAAATACCTTTTCCAATACACATTAAATTTTTTAATTCCTAACTTTTTTATAATTTAAAAAAAAACTCCCAGTAAGAATACAGTGATAGCTGTATTCAAATAAAAATTAATTAGTAAAAGCAACGCCTTTACTCCCTTTGCCATCTGCCGCCATAGAAATACACGCTGACAGTACTAGAAGAAAAAACCCCTCCTGCTCCTGCCTAGTGCGGCAGTGCCTGGTTGCTGACCTTCCATCCATCCCCTCAAAACGAAAGGAAAGCCAAAACCTAACAACATCACAAACAGTATCGATGGCCGATTTCTACACTGTCTTCATAGACACCACTCTCGACACTCACCTCGCCTTCATTGTCTCCGCTTCCGACACTGTCTCCGACCTCAAGAGTATGTTTTCCTGCTTTTTTACAAAATATAATGTAACGATTGCCAATCCTAACCACTCAATTAAAAGGATTATATCATAGAAAATTATATTTTTTGTTTGATTTACCATGCGCGACTGCTGTATTTATTTATCTTAATGGTTTTATATTCGGTTTGCCATGTTATATGTTGTTCAACATGTTTATGATGTCTCTGTCAATCTGCAGAGAAAATACTTCATGAACACAAGCTCTGTTTTCCGACCAACGGGGACATTAAAATTCATGCTTTGAAGGTATTAACAATTTTGTTTTCCTGTGTCTCTGTGTCATAATGCTGTTGATTAAAGTTTGTTTCTTCAAATTTCCAGGTAAAACGTCGAGGGATCTTGTACCATCTATCAGAATCCATGTTTGTAAAGAGTGCCTTTGATGGCACCGGTAAAAATTGGTTTGTTAGTGTTGATGCTTCTACTATAGAGGAGAATATTGACAACCTAGCAGCTCAGGTTGGTACCACAAACAATGGTTCAACTGACGAGGTTAACCTTCTCCCTGATAGCCATCCAAAAAGCTTGTCCAATGTTGTTGATTTATCCCTGCAGCTAGATGAGAGTAGTCGGCTTGCAAAACAGAAGGCTTCTGTTGCTGAACAGCTAGGTTTGGATTTTGCTGGAAACGAAGAATTAAATAATTCAAGCATAGTTGCATATAAAGGTGATTGTTACCGCAAGGTTATGTCACTGGCTGATGACAACAATGGGTCAAATCCTCCTATATTGGAGAAATATGATGAACCTGGCAAGGAAAAGGAAGTACAAGCAACACCAACTGGAAGTGTGGGAGGGGGTTCTGGGGATGGGATTGGTGATATGCAAGGCAGTGCACCATCAGATGGAGCTCTCACAACAGGATCTGGTGCGAAGAAAAAGAATAAAAGGAAGAGGAAAAGTAAGGATATTACAGATGACCTCTCTGGAAAAGAAAAGGAGGCCTCAGTATGTCAATCTGGTGAAAATGAATCACAACAAGAGAGTGCTGCGAATAAAAGGCGTAAAATTGAGGAGGAAAACAGGGGTGATGGTTCTGTCAAGGAGAATGAAATTGTCCTTTCTGATTCTAATAAAGAGATATCCAAGCACCCTACAATCTCTCAGCACTATTTAGTAAACAATCAGAAAAATGCACACGCTGCTTTACACTGTTTATCTTCTGAAACTTTGGACGGTCTCAGTTTGCTAGCAGCCTCTCAAGGCAGTGGGAAGGGGAACAAGAAAAAGAAATCTGTAAATCCTCTTAATCTAGAAACTGCTGCTGTTCCTTCATCCACCGATGTTACAGGAGAGACCATGGAAGTTAACCCCAAGGATTTCAGCAAAGAGCCCGATGCAGTACCTGTTCCTGTCCAGGGAGTAACAATTTCTGAGTCTTGCGCTGTCTCTGTGAAGGAAAAACACACAGATCCTGTCCAAGAAGATGGTAGACCCTCTTCACAAGGTGAGTCTCTAGATTGTGCAAATTTATATGTGCTTGCTTATTTTAATGTTTTTTTCCTGTTTCATCCATTGGGGAAAAAAAGAGAGAGATGAAGAGACATTGCTGATATTCAAGGTGATCTTTTGTAGGGGTTGATATGAGTGACACGGATACTACCAATGCAAAAAGTAGACATGATGCCCCTGAACTAGCTGCTGCATCCGCTGCCAAAGAAAGGAGTCCAAAGAATACCATCCTTGACGATAGTCAGAAACCTGCAACTGATCAGGTTGATGGTCTCGAAGAGGAAAGAGAGGCATTGCACCCCGGATCTATGCTACATGAGAAGTGCAAACCATCTGACATGAGATCTAAAGAAGCAGTTAATACTTCTGAATTGGTTGAAGCTAGTGAAACTGTATATCCTGGGACACATTCAAAGAAGAGAAAGAAATCTAAGAGGACAAGGGCTTTGTTGAGCACAACGCTAACATTAGGTACCGAAAATGTTAAAAGCTCCACAACTGCTGACGCTGCTTCAATTGAGCCTCATAAAGACGTGAATGGGGATGATTCCAATTATAAAGGTAATCAAGAGGATAGCAATTTGGCTGAAAAGGAAATGGAAGAAGTATCAGAAATGGATAAAGATGTGGCTGTCACTTCTCAATTGGCTGGGGCTAGTGAAGCTGTGAATCCTGGGACACCATCAAAGAAAAAAAAGAAGTCTAAAAGGACGAGGGATTTGTTAAGCAGAACACCAGGATCAGGTACAGAAAATGCAAATAGCTCTGCAGCTGCTGCCACTAGTTCAAACGACCACCATAAAGCTGCAAGTGGAGATGATTCCAAAGATAGAGTTAATCAAGAGGAAAGCAATTTGCATGCAAAGGAAGGGAAAGAAGTAGTGGAAATGGATAAAGTTGTTGTCGCTTCTGAATTGGCTGGGGCTAGTGAAACTGTGAATCCTGGGACACCATCAAAGAAAAGAAAGAAGTCCAAAAGGACAACAGATTTGTTAATCAGAACACCAGCATCAGGTACAGAACATGTTAATATCTCTGCTGCTGCTGACGCTGCTTCAACTGAGCCTCATGAAGCTGTGAATGGGAATGATTCCAATGATAAAGTTAACCAGGAGGAAATCAATCTGCTGGCGAAGGAAGGGAAAGAGGTATCGGAAGTGGATAAAGAAGTAGTGGTCACTTCTGAGTTAGTTGAGGCTAGTGAAGCTGTGAATTGTGGGACACCATTAAAGAAAAGAAAGAAGTCCAAACGGACAAGGGATTTATTAAGCGGAACACCAACATCAGGTACAGAACCTAATAGTTCTGTGGCTGACACTTCTCCTACTGAGCGTCATAATTCAGTGAATGGCGATGATTCCAATGATAATGGAAATAAAGAGGAAAACAGTATGGCTGCAAAGAAAGGGAAAGTGGTGTTAGAAATGGATGCAGCAAGTACTTTTCGTCTAGCTACTGATACAGAAATTGATGTTGTGATTGAGAATGTAGTCAAATCTGCTGTCAATGGTTGTCCATCTAAAATTGATCATTCTGACAAAGCTGGTCATGGTATGGAAGTTTCCTGCAGAAGCGATAGGATCAACTTCAACGAGTACTTTGTGCCTAACCAAGACCTTGGCAAAACTGCTGCTTCTGGTGAGGTGCTTGTTGACAAAGCAACAAAAGCAAAACAAGTTGGTGGTATGAATTCTAACAAGAAGAAGAAGAAGCTAGATGCACTTTCTCGTGTTCCATCATTTGATTTACATGGTTCATCAAGGTTAAATGTGAATGATGGAATTGGAGAAAAGCCTCCAGCTGGCGGGGTTAAAGTTCCACCATCTAGCAAGTCTGATAAGATCAGCTCCACTCCTGCAGAAGCTAGAAAATCTGGTGCTTTGGGGCTCATTGTCACCAATACCTTTGCAAAGAACAACAAAGAACCCTCTGCTGCATCATATTCTAGCTTGGAAAGTTCTAGAAAAACAAGGGCTAGAGGGCATGGTTCAGATAAACAACACAATCAAACGAATGGTAGAGAAGTTTCCCCTGCTAATGTTGAGGGTGTTGTAAATAGTTCACAACGTAAAAAGAGCTTGATAGGAAAATCGGGCACAATATTCCAGGATGATAATTATGAGCATTCTGCAGAGGATAGAACTGAGAGTTCAGATTCCAGCACTAGAACTCCTTCAGATAATTCATTGTCTTCTGACTACTCAGACGGAGAAAGCAATTCAGATTTTAACTCATCTCAAAATGGTAATCTACTAATATTGCATGAGTTTTGTTGATTTATTGATTTGTTAGTGCCTGTCATGGTCGATTGCATCATGAGCTTTTGGCTGGTAAGTTCTGTTACAGCAGCCTTTCAGTTTTAAAATTTAAACTAACAGACCCATGTTGGATAAGGACATTTGATGCAGAACAGCTTTGAGATTTCTGTCCTACGAGGGTTTTATGATGGATTATGAATTTACTACCTTAAATTAGAGAAGAAAGGGTTTACGACTTTGTAAATTGAAATTGGAGATAGATATAAGGGGCTTTGTTTACTGAAACTTGAAAGTGGAACTGCTAGTCGTAGTAGGTTTTCTAGGACTCGCTCCTAGGAAGAGAGAGCTAGGCAATTACACCCAGGGATCTTATTTCATCACACCTAAGATAGATTTCATCACATAATCACAAAGCATATAGCTGGAACATTTATTGAAAAACTCTGATTCTTTATTGAATAATTACAAACCTTTAAATAGATTATAGAGTTCCTAGTACTCCAAGTCCATCAAGGAGTTGGTCATTTAGATTCTTTTGTAAGAAAATCCAACTTTTCCTTACCTAGGCCTAGTTAATTGAGGACTCATACGGCACTAAACATAAAATAAAACCCGAGAAATGCCCTTGTCTATGAAAAATCACACACAAAAATAAAATAATTCTGCTCCTCTCGTCTGAATTAACAACTGTTATTTTGGACGAAGGAACAACACTTGAGCATTTTGAATCAGTGGAAAAATCTAAGAAAATTTTGGAAATAAGCAGAGTCCTTTACATGGACAGAGCAGGGTGAAGGACATTAGTGTTGTCTCTTTAAAGATGAATGAACGAGGCATATGAATTCTGAGGTGCTGTTTCATAAATTTATGGGTGACTTACAAAAAAAAACCCTAGGTTATCATGAAATTATAAACACCATCCAATTGTTTGAAGATTTATTAAAAACCCCCATTTGTACCTAAAATGCCCTGAATTACTCTTTTTAAGAACATATAAATTTAAAAAATTAACTTAACAAGATTAAACCATGAACAGTAAACATAATGAACATGATTAATTTTTTATTTTGTCAATTTTGGTTAGATTTGTTTTTTTATGTTCTTTATCTAGTTGTTTCAAGTATTTAATTTAAGTATTTTTGTTTTTGAAATAGTAAATAAGGTCATTCCGGGTATAAAAGGAGGCTTTGTAAAATCTTCCAAAAGTTTGAAATAGTAAATAGCTTCTTGAACATAGATGGAGTTCTTGTCAAATCTTCCAACTTTTGGTCAGTTTTTGTAATTTACTAATTTCATGATATGTCGGGAGGTTTATTGTAATTCACCCTAAATTTATTTATCTTTCTTAGTCACTGAGGTTACCAAATTGACCCACCACTTTAAAAGGCTCTCCTGTTCATGTCTTTGAAAGCTGGTGGCCTCTAAGAGATTGTTTAACCATGCTTGCCAATCTTCCTTGAGAGCTTAGATGAAAATTCAACACGAATTTAGTGATAAATTCTTGTGCTTCTAAAACTGTATTCTCAAAAGTCATTCTGTAAATTCCACCTTTGTGGACCATGCTGTATTTTTGCTGCTCCCAGAGTATCTGCTTGGTTCTTCACTTGCTGCTGATTTCCATTGTGTTAAAAGTTTATGCTAGTTAATAGATGTCTGATCTCCTCAAACACAGCATTGATGCACAGACATCTTTAAACTGATAACTGGAACTTGTTTTGTCATCCTCGTGAAATTTGCCACAGGATATTACTGCTTGAAAAGCAAGGAAGGTGGTGGAAAGAACATCAAAAAACCACTGTAAGTAGAGAAAAGTAAAACAAATTCTATCCCTGGTTGTATCTAGCTGCATATTTTTGGTATCAATCATTTGTTCTGGTGCGTTTTCCTAACTTATGGAGCAAGGACCTATGATGAGATGCATATTTCTTTACTTTTCTATCTGAAAAGAAAACCTTCAAATTTTAAAACCCCGGGCACACTTTGCATTTTGCAACGAAGTTCTGTTCTATATTATCTTTGTTTCCACATGCTCAGTATCTCTGAAGTTTTTTTTTTTTTTCTTGTAAAAGTTCAGGCCTGACCTTGGAGAAAATCCTTAGAAGTTCAAGCAGATATAAAAAGGCCAAGCAAACAGCTTCCCAGTCGCAGCTCGAGGACACTGAAAATGAGCCTGTTGATTTTGTTCCAGACAGCCAAGCAAACCCTTGATCACCCTATTGTCTTGTTTTGTCTGTATTCCTACTGGGATTTTTTTTGTTTTCTATGACTTGGCCTGCGGGAACCCCAATTTTGTTCTGAATTTTTTCTCGTTCTCCTTTCTTTTTTGGTAAAAAAGCAAGGCATTTGGCCATTCAATCTCTCTGGTCTTGTTTTCTCCCTTATGGCCGTGGAAGGACATCGAAAGAAAAAATTGAGGTCTAGATGCTTTGTTTCATTGAAATCGGGGGTTTCAACCTTCTCATTGACTCGAATGGTTTCAACTTAAGATTCGAAGATTGATGGTCTGCTGGGTTTACCATTATTCCTTTCCTTTTCGCCGAAATCTTCAAAAACTTGTTGCAAGGAGTCTTTCCTTGGATCTATTGACTGTTCAATGGACTCCATTTAAAGAAAAACAGAAGCAGTCAATCTCATAAAGACTCGATGAAGCTCAGCAATGATAGAGCTTTCAAAGCCAACTTCCCCATGACAGGTGCCAGGGATTTACTTTGTCGTGCGCTTGGCCAGCAGGTTTTTGGATGGAATTGAAGGACAAATTTGTGCGAGAAAGTATTGCATTGCAGCAGACAAATTGTGTCACTGGCAGGGGAATAATAAAGCAACCAATTAAGCATCATGCATGCATGCTCTCCTCATTTTTGCATGGCCCAGTACAAGAATCTGACTATTGGCATATATATATATATATATCTTAAAACAATATGTTACTCGACGAGAGAGTGTATTATGGTGCGAGTCTCCTTTTGTCTGCTAAAGAGTAACCCCAAAAAAGCTTTATACTTCACGGCATGGATGTCCCTAAGCATTTTCCTTGGTTTCACTCGACCAAACCGTTTGTGATTTGGATTCTTATGATAATAAAAATATTTTTTATTTAAAAATATATCAAAATAATATAAAAAAAACATCGGAAATTCCGAAAACATATTTGATGGGCATGATGATAACACGTCAAGTTCAACTAATCCAAACCTATAGGTAAAAATTAATGGAGCCAGTTAAGTGGGTCATGCATGAATGTACAGGAACAACGATAAAAATAAATTAACAGGCAGGATTCTAGAAAAATAACAAAAAAAGATGGGCCAGCTGAAATTAAAACTTGGATAAAGAAATTAAGAAATAATGATTGATAATAATTCATTCAAAGAAAACAAATCGTAGGGGGGGAAAAGAAACGAAATCATCGGGATCCTCGGATCATCTCCTGATCTTGTTTTTCGATCTTCCTAAACACCACTTCTGTATCCAACCCAAACCCATCAACTTTCCGGACACGAACAACCTTAGAATTCGTAAACAAATTAACCAACGGTTTAACACTGTACAAATCATTAGCCGAGTACTTATCAGCCCTTCTAGAAAGCGCCACGTGTAAGACACATATCCCGCCAGGCTTCAACGTCCGTTCGATCTCTCCAACGAACTTGTCCGGAAACAGAGCGTGATCAAACACGTTTGAGAACTCAAAGTCAAAAGTCCCAGCATCGAACGGCTGGCGATGGAAATCACCCTCTACAACGAGGGGTGGATACGGCACCAGGTCCATACCAACGGAGTCTGATACGCCGATGCGTCGTAAGGCCTCGACCTCTTGCCCTACACGGGCACCGATACACAAGGCCTTGGATTCGTTGAAGAGAAGGTTTTCTTGTTTCAAAACTTGGAAGAAGTCAGCAAAGACTTGGATTTTGCGGTCCCAATCACGGGTTGTCCATATTTTTCTCAGTTTTGGATTGAGGGTCTTGTTTAGTTGACGTTGTATGTAGGTTTTGTACGTGGTGTACCCGGGCCGGATCTTTAGGTCAGAGTTGGGGTTTCCGGGTGGTGTGTAGGTGTTGGTTTTGAAGCAGAAGAAGAAGAAAAGGAGGGGGAGGGAGAGGATGAGGGAGATAACGAAGTATACGAGCATGGGTGGTTTTGGTTTCATGTTCTGCGCGCATGTGTTCTCTTGTTATAGCTCTGTATTCTCTCTAAAAAAGAAAACCCTCTGTACACCTTTCTTTAATTCCTTTGCGTCTGCATGAGATGAGGAGGGAGGGAAACAAGAAGGATTGAAGCCGGAAAGGAGAGAGAGATAAAAAGAAGGGGTTTTTCTACTTTTTCTGGTGTTGTGTTTTTATACTTATTCTGGCTTGCTAGGGATATTGATGGGAGAGGCAAAGGAGGAGAGACAAATGGTGGGTTAGTGCGCATGCACGCTTCAAAGTGGTGGCTGATTATCTGCTGTAATTTTTATGTGCAATGATAACGATTATTTATCGTTTATGGGGGAGTAGTTATCATCATACATCTTGCTAGGGAACGGGACGATGCTTAAAGTATATATATTGCTTAATTTGAACGGCTTCTAGCCAAGTGTTAAATCCAGCGCCGTCCAGGATCTAGATTAGTTAATCCGTTGATTTTATTTTTTCTAAATAAAACAACATTATTTAAAAAAAATAAATATTTTTTCATTAATCACGGACTAATCATTCAGATGACTAAGTTATATAACTAGATTAATTCTTACTCATCAATGAAGTATTGATCTAGCAGTTAAGACACTGCTATATCCCCATAACGATGAGAACACAAGTTCGATCCTCAAGAAACACACTTATTGGAAAAGACAGCTACGAACTCCAAATGAAACTAGTCTCACCCTTTAAAAAGATATGAAGATATCCGAGTAAGAACCAAGAAAAAAAAATCAATTCTTACTCAACTCAACTTAAAATTAATTTATATTAAAAATGGAGTTATCAACCAGATGAGAACGAATTTAATAGAACTATAATTATAAAAGATACAAGATTTGATCACGAAAACTTAGCCCTAGCTTTCGGCTTGTATTCAATATAATCATTCACTGCCTTTAATTAAGCACAATAATAATGCTCAACTAGCCAGCCAGCTAACTAGCACAATTATCTATTTGATAATATTCTATGGAATATTTACGGTGACCGAGAAAGGTAGTATTTATCAATTTCTTTAGATATATCAATTAATATGTTTACGGGGTGTATATTTAAAATATTTAAGAGAAAATACTTGATTAATTTCTAAATTAGCTAAAAAAAAAAACTCCTAGCACTTGACCCAAAAAACAATTATAGTGATATTCATTAGAGCCTAAGACAAGTTAATTCGAAACTTAGCTCTTGATCATCGTTTACTTAATCCATATTTACCTACAAATTAATAAATATTAATTGCTTAATTACACTAATTTTATGGAATATTGTTTTGTGAATTCACTTTTCACAAAGATCTACTTAATTAATACATTAAATAAGTGGATTAAGAATCTCATAAATATCTAATGGTTGATTTATTTATTTCTTAATCACGATCTCAAAAAACACTCTTCATCTTCATCAAGTGATCAAGTTGCTATATAATTAAGCCATGCTATTAGGAATCATCTCATCATCTCAAGATCTCATCTAATAAAATCTCCCACGTTCATTTTACATGCACAAACATCTCCAAAACGAAGAGTACTACAATAGTGTTTATCTAGTTTAACGTTGTCTGTCCTTACTCTTTTTTTCTTTTTCCAACTTTATCTTTACCTTTTTGTACACATTTATTTATTTACATATGTTTTCAGTAATTTAAAAAATTTAAACATCTGACAGTACTGTTTAAGAAAAATGAAAACAAAAATTAACGACTTAATTCACCCAATTATTAACAAAAAAAATTATATTTTAGTTATTTTAGCTTGTGATTTCCAAAAACAATTCTACAAATTAAAACAATGAGGACCAAATTAGAAAATATAATATCATTAATTTGAATTGACGGAAGAAATTGAAAACCACTAAAACTTTTACAAAAAAACCAAGGAAAAAAACTAGAAATCCAAAGAATAAGGACCACATTAGAGAATATAATATTTAATAAATTTAGATTAAATAATAAAATTAAAAACAAACAAAACATCTATAAAAGGGCCAAAATTAAAAATTAAAAACAAAAAAAATAAAGACTGAAGTTGAAATATCAACAACTAATTAAGAGGGCTAAACTATAATTTTTGAAGGAGGAGAGAGAGAGAGAAAGGATAAAAGAAAAGAAAAGAAAGGTCTATCAACGCAAAACTAAATCATCATCGGTGACACGCATTGTACTACCAGGAAGAGGACACGACGACACTTCCAATAACAAGGTGGAAGGGTGTTTTTGGATGTAGAAAGGCATTGCATAAGCTACACGAAGGATACAGACGCCCCCCGCATGCTCCCGAGTGCGCCACATGGGCACCCATCTTTTTTTTTAGTCAAATACAGAATTTTCCTTGGGCTAACTGTATAATTATATATAAAAAAAACTATTGTGAAAAATTTAAAACACCTCTTGACCTTAAGTTTACTTTAAATGTATTTTTGTTGTGTTACTATGCATTTTAATTGTTTATTACTTTTTATATTCGGGAAAGTACCAAACTGTCCCTCAACTTATAATAACAAAAAACCATTGTGAATATACAAAAAACACTACCAGGAATTTAATAAATACAAATGAAAACACCGGCAAAATATTTCTATTGATAGATTGCGATGAATTTTACCAACAAACTTTTTCATCACTATATCCCTCAGTAAACACCGATGCAAATATTCTGTCGATATATACCGAGGGAATTGCAGTGGAAAATGAAAGAATAAAAAAAGCCAAAAAAATACGATGACGTATAACTTTTACTGACATAATTTACTAACGGAATTAACCCGATGGTAAAGTTCATCCATAAATATGCCAACAAAAATAATCCCTCTAAATTATGGATGATATTACAGTGAGATTTAAAAAGGCAAATTATACGGTGACGTGAAACTTTTTACCATAGAATGACCAATGGAATGATGAATAAAATTAATTTTTCAATAAATCCATCAATAATATTTAATTTATTACTTGGCGATCGACCCTCCTCATCTATTTCTTCTTATTTCTTATGTATTTTTTTTACAACAAACAACCCCCCTGAATCTCAACACAATTCCACCCCCTACAACAAATCTGACCACCACAACACTCAGTTTGTCAACATCTGTGTTCAGATTTAAATTTATTGAGGATTCTCCATTTTAAGTAAGTAAATCTACTATTTTTTTTTTTAATACAATTTTAAAATTTTAAATTTTTTTGTATATTTTTGTAATATATATATTTTGTTTGGGTGCTTACTTGTTTTATAGTTTTTTCTTATACAAATTTATTATACGAATTTATGATTTGTACATGTTATGATTTGTTTTAGATTTTATAAAATTTTATTTGTTTTTAAATTGATAAACTTATATCGAATTATATGAAAATACACATTAGACTAATTACAAATCCACACATTCGACAAATCCTATATTATATTTAATATTTAGCTATTAATAAATATTTGATTGACCCTAGAATTAATAGAGAATGAAGGAAAAAAAAAAAGGAAGCTTAGTTTTATCCATGAAAAAGATAAAAAAAAATACAAATGTACAATAATGATTCAATTTTTTTTTAAAAAAGCAGATTACTATTTTGTAACTTTGTGTTTTTTTACAGAAAAGAAAAAAAAAGTAACATATTTTGAGGTCCAGACGACTAAATTATGTCTAAGTTATCCTTCTAACTAAAAAAACAATTGAATATATATATATATAGTTGGCTTGATAAATCTCATTCGAATGTTGTTATATTCATTTTTTTAATTAAATAGTATATATTTTTTATGCAACCCTAAATTAGGGTTTCTGTACATGCATGTGCCATTAGACCAGCAATTACGTGTGATATGTTGCATTATCAATGAAGCCGTTGGTGTGGAAATATTGAAATCATGATGAGTAGG
>Ga0307515_10019377_pt1 | contig 12254 bp, 13 predicted proteins | sample 17_EM_MG_FD_194513 | JGI IMG/M metagenome (GOLD analysis project Ga0307515, IMG submission 194513) | Populus trichocarpa ectomycorrhiza microbial communities from riparian zone in the Pacific Northwest, United States - 17_EM | ecosystem: Host-associated > Plants > Roots > Unclassified | place...
GATGTCGGTGAAGTCAGGCCACGAGATGGGCTCCATCTCGGTGGTGGCGTTGAGCTTCATCGTGCACGAGCCCAACGGGATCATGCCCCGGTCGAGCGCGTAGTCCATGTCGGACAGACGGCGCAGGTAGCGCAGCATCGCCGTCTCCGAGCGGTGCTCGTGGAAGACGGGGTGCGTCAGGTACTCGCTGTCGCGCACCAGGGCGGGCGGGAGGGCGTCGGGCGCGTCCTCCAGCTCGCTAATGCCGGGCTGCCCGCCGCCGAAGGAAGAGCGGAACGGCCCGTCGGTCTCGGCGTCGGAGCCGGGGGTTCCGGGCGACTGAGCGGCGTCGACGAACACGGCGCCGAACGCGCGCCACACCGACAGCACGTCGCCGACGGTGGTGGTCTCGTCGCAGGTCACACCGACGTGGTCGGCGTCGACGAGGCGGAGGTTCACGCCGAGGTCGGCGGCCGCAGCCACGACGTCGGCGGCCTGACCGGGAACGCGGGCGACGACGGTGTCGAAGAAGGTGTCGCCGGCGAGGCCGATGCCACGCTTGCGGAGGCCCTCGGCGAGCAGCACGGCCCGGCGGTGGACGCGGTGGGCGATGGCGCGCAGGCCGTCGGGGCCGTGGTAGACGGCGTAGCAGGCGGCGATGACGGCGAGCAGGACCTGCGCGGTGCAGATGTTGCTGGTCGCCTTCTCCCGCCGGATGTGCTGCTCGCGGGTCTGGAGAGCGAGCCGGTAGGCGGGGTTGCCGTCGGCGTCCTTGGAGACGCCCACGAGCCGGCCGGGAAGCATGCGCTCAAGGCCCTTGCGGACCGACATGTAACCGGCGTGCGGGCCACCGAAGGCCATGGGGACGCCGAAGCGCTGCGCGGAGCCGACGGCGATGTCGGCGCCCATCTCGCCGGGCGCGCGCAGGAGCGTGAGCGCGAGCAGGTCGGCGGCCACCGCGACGAGGGCGCCATGCGCGTGCGCGGCCTCGATGACGGCGGTGTGGTCGGTGATGCGACCGGAGGTGCCCGGGTACTGGAGCAGCACGCCGTAGTACTCGCCGGGCAGGTTCGCGGGGTCGCTCAGGTCGGCGACGTGCAGCTCGATGCCCAGCGGGATCGCGCGCGTGCGCAGGACCGCGAGGGTCTGCGGGAGCACGTCGGTGTCGACGGCGAACACCGGGGACTTCGTCTTGGTGGCCCGGCGGGCGAGCGTCATCGCCTCCGCGGCGGCGGTGGCCTCATCGAGCAGGGATGCGCCTGCGACGTCGAGTCCGGTGAGGTCGGCGACGACCGTCTGGAAGTTGAGGAGGGCTTCGAGGCGGCCCTGGCTGATCTCGGGCTGGTACGGCGTGTACGCGGTGTACCAGGCGGGACTCTCAAGGACGTTGCGGCGGATCACGGCGGGCGTGTCGGTGCCGTGGTAGCCCAGGCCGATCATCTGGCGCATGCGGCGGTTCTGCGCCGCCAGCGACCGCAGCTCGGCGACGACCTCGGTCTCCGTCGCGGCCGGACGCAGGTTCAGGCCGTCGGTGGCGCCGATCGTCTCGGGGATCGCCGCGCGCAGCAGCTCGTCGGTGGAGGTGTAGCCGACGGCTTCGAGCATCCGCCGCTGCTCATCGGGCGCGGGCCCGACGTGCCGCCGTACGAACGGCGTGGCCTCGGGCGCTCGGTCGTCACTGGACCGGTGGGTCATGCCAGGTACTCCGCTGGGAGGTACGGCGCGGGCACGTCACCCGCGACGGTCCTCCCCCTCTGTCGTGGAACCTGAGAGCTTCACCCTCGCGGGTTTGCCCCTTCGGTGAGACGGATCGGCCGTCTGCTCTCCAGAGGTGCCAGTCCGAGCGGTCCTTCTGCCTGAGAGGTTCCGGGGAGGATTTGCTCCTTCGGCGCCACCGCATCGTGCCCTGGTGGACTCTCCCGCTCGGGTTGATTGGCATTCGGGTCACACGGTACCAGCGCGGGATCATGCTCAAGGCCCGGCGGCGCCGGTATTCCGGTCGGTGAACGGCCGGGGGCAACGCCGTGACCGGCGCGAACGCGACCGAGTGACGAAGATCGCGGCCGCGGCCGTCGTGGACGGTCAGTCCTTGGCGGCCTTCGCGGCGGCCTTCATCTGCTTCTTGAACGCGCGGACCTTCGCGAGGCTCCCGGCGTCGACGATGTCGGCGACCGACCGGTACGAGCGCTGCGCGCCGTAGTCGCCGGCGGCTTTGCGCCAACCCGTCGGGCGGACCTCGAACTGCTTACCCAGCAGCGCGATGAAGATCTGCGCCTTCTGCTTCCCGAAACCGGGCAGCGCGCCGAGGCGCTTGGCGAGCTCCGGCGCGCTCTTCACGCCGGTCCAGACGGCGGCGGCGTCACCGTCGTAGTCGTCGGTGACGGCCCGGGCGAGCTTCTGGGTGCGCTCGGCCATCGAACCGGGAAAGCGGTGGATCGCCGGGACCGTCGCGAAGATCGCGGCGAAGGCCTCGGGATCGTGATCGGCGATCGCGACCGGGTCGAGCCGGTCCACGCCGAGGCGCTCGGCGAGCCGGTACGGGCCGACGAACGCCTTTTCGAGGGGGATCTGCTGGTCGAGGAGCATGCCGGTGAGCAGCGCGAACGGGTCTTCGGCGAGCAACTCGTCGGCGGCCTTCTCCTGTGCGAGCCACAGCTCCGGCACGGTCATCCCGCCTGGCGGCGGGCCCGCCGCAGCGACAGCTCGTCCATCATCGAGGCGGTGGCGTCCTCGCCGAGGCTGGCGCGGACCGCGGGCAGCGACGCGAGCGAGCCCTGGATCTCCTTGAACGCGCCGGAGATGGCGATGCCGAAGACGCCCTGACCGCCCTGGAGGAGGTCGACGACCTCTTCCGGCGAACGGCACTCGTAGACGGTCGTGCCGTCGGAGATGAGCGTGATCTCGGCGAGGTCCTCGACACCGCGGGCGCGCAGCGCGTCGATGGCCTTGCGGATGTTCTGGAGCGAGACACCGGCGTCGAGGAGGCGCTTGACGACCTTGAGGACGACGATGTCGCGGAAGGAGTAAAGCCGCTGGCTGCCCGAACCGGTCGCACTGCGGACACTCGGCACGACGAGGTCCGTGCGGGCCCAGTAGTCGAGCTGGCGGTAACTGATCCCGGCGGCGGCGCAGGCGGTCGGCCCACGGTAGCCGGTCAGTTCCTCAGCGTCATCGTGCACGGCCGCGGGTGCGGTACCGGTCTGGTTGCTCCTCTCGGTCACAACGTCCTCCCCATGTCCGCAGGATTTCGCCGGCCCCGGCCGCGCGACCTGTCCGCTGTCGTGGAGGAGTCGGCGCTCGGCCGCACCCCACGCCAAGACCCTATACCCCCGGGCACCCTCCGGCCCGGATTCGCGACGACGACACGCCGTCGGCGGGCACCGCGGACCCCTACCCCGCGAAGTCCTCCGGGCTGACCGTGTCGAGGAACTCGCGGAACTTCTCCACCTCGTCCTCCTGCTCGTCGGGGATCACGATCCCCGACTCCTCGATCACCTCGTCGGCACACCTGACGGGCGAACCCGTCCGCAGCGCCAAGGCGATCCCGTCGGAGGACCGGGCCGACACCCGCACGCCGCCCTCGAAGACGAGTTCGGCGTAGAAGATGTTGTCCTTTATCTCCACGATCTCCACCGCCTCAAGGTTCACCTCAAGTGCCGCGAGGACATCGCGCATCAGGTCGTGGGTGAGCGGCCGCGGCGGGGTCATCCCCTGCTGCTGATAGGCGATGGCGGTGGCCTCGACGGCGCCGATCCAGATGGGCAGGTAGCGCTCGCCGTCGGTCTCCTTGAGCAACACGATCGGGTTGTTGCTCGGCAGTTCGACCCGGACACCCACCACGGTCAGTTCGCGCACCAGATCCTCCGTCGCGCCCTAAGGTACGGCCCTTGCTCTGCACTTTGCACGGTACACGCACCGCTCAGGGACGGGCAGCGTCGCGGCTGAGTCCCTTAGCGACCAGCGCGGCGTGCATCCGCGCCGACAACCCCGCCAGTTCCGCGGCCACCGCGTCGGCGTCGCCGGCGCGGCGATGCCGCAGCGGCGCCGTGATCTGCCCGATGAGGGCGAGGTCCCGATCGGCCGCCTGGCGGTGGCCGCGCAAGTGCCGCGGCTCGATCCCGTACCGCGACAGCTCAGCCGCGACAGCCGCCACACCCAGGTCGTGGTGATCGAAACCGTCGGCGCCGACAAGGCCCGACGACTCCAGCTCCCGCAACCGCTCCTCGGTCAGGCCACTGCGCGCGAGGACCTCACCACGCGAATAGCGCGCGGCGGGAACCGGCTCATCCGCCGGCTCCGGCGGTCGCGCCCCGGCGGACGCGTCCAGCCGGTCCCTGATCACCTTCAACGGCAGGAACTCGTCACGCTGCGCCGCCAGAACCACCCGCAGCCTCGCCACGTCGGCCCAGGTGTACCGCCGGTACCCCGACGGACGCCGGGCAGGGCTCACCAGCCCCTCCGACTCCAGAAACCTGATCTTCGACACCGACAAGCCCGTGAACTCCACCCGCAGGTGCTCGACGACCTCGCCGATCGTCAACGTCGGGAGATCCGGCTCTCGCGCGGGCAGGGTCACCGGCCGTGGCCGTGTCTACGGCTCTACTGCGGACGCGGCCCGGCGATGAACACGAGACGGAACTTCCCGATCTGGACCTCGTCACCATTGCCGAGCGTCGCGTTCTCCACCCGCTCACGGTTGACATAGGTCCCGTTGAGGCTGCCGACGTCGCGGACCGTGAAGGTCACACCGTCGCGATGGAACTCCGCGTGACGGCGGGACACGGTCACATCGTCAAGGAAGATGTCGCTGTCCGGGTGGCGGCCACTCGTCGTCACCTCAAGGTCCAGCAGGAAGCGGGCTCCGGCGTTCGGTCCGCGACGCACCACCAGCAAGGCGGTCCCAGGCGGCAGAGACTCGGCGAGCCGTCCGGCGTTGACATCGGTGTCAGAACCTTCGAGCACCTCATCGAGAGCACCGAGGTTCATCGTCGATGTGACGTCGAGCGGAGGGTACTCGTCGTCAGGGCGGGGGCGCGTCATCAGACCACCTCACGTCTGGTCGAACAGCCCAGGAAGCGGCACGCTCGACGGTTTACACACGGGACTTTACTGACACAACTTAACCACGTCGGTAACTGAGCGAGCCTAGCCACCCGCTGAGCAGACGGTCAACCGCAACACTCTGCTGGTCTTGGCGGCGCTCTGCTTGTTTGGGGCGGCGCGAACGAAACCGCCTGAGAGGTAGGGGATCGGGCTCGACCCGCCGCCGGTGCCGGGTACCCGGCGTAAGTGGGTGAACGATACGAGTTGCTCGCGGCCGCTCGACCCGCCGCCGGTGCCGGGTACCCGGCGTAAGTGGGTGAACGATACGAGTTGCTCGCGGCCGCTCGACCCGCCGCCGGTGCCGAGTACCCCGCGTAGGTGAGTGAACGATACGAGTTGCTCGCGGCCGCTCGGCCCGCCGCCGGTGCCGAGTACCCGGCGTAGGTGAGCAGTGACGTGGGGGCTCACCGTCCGGCGACGCGTTGATCGGCTCCTCGCTCGGGCTCGGCCCCGCCGCGGGCGCGAGGCCGAGCGGCGGGGACGCGAAACCGCTATCCGGCCGTGAGTTTCGTGTAGGCCTCGGCGTCGAGGAGGGCCGCCACGTCGGCGACGTCGTCGGGCTCGATCTCGAAGAGCCAGCCGGCACCGTACGGGTCGTCGTTGATCTGCTCAGGCGTGTCGCCAAGCGCGTCGTTGCGAGCCGTCACCGTGCCCGAAAGAGGCGCGTAGATGTCCGAAACGCTCTTCGTCGACTCGACCTCGCCGACCGCGTCCTTGGCGGTGACCTTCGCGCCCACCTCGGGAAGCTGGACGTAGACGATGTCGCCGAGGGAGTCCTGCGCGAAATGTGTGATGCCGACCCGGACCGCGGCGGTCTCGGTGGACTGGATCCACTCGTGTTCGGCGGTGTAACGCAGCTCTGCTGGGATCACCCTCGCAGCCTTTCTGGAAAGGGACCGGACGGTCAGTCGACTGGCTTGGCGTACTTCGGTTCGGAAGGCGCCACGATCGTGGTCACCTGCACCTCCCCGGGCTCGTTGACGACGACGGTACCGCCGTCTTTGCCGACGTTGTCGACCACCCCACCGGGGATCCGCAACGCCGTGTCCATCGTCGCGGGCTCCCCGATCACCGTGATCCGGTAAGTGCCGGTGATCGCCACGTCGTCCACGATCAGACCGTCCGGACCGTCCAGAAAGAAGGTCGACGCGACGATCCGCACCGAGGCCCCGTTGGCGCCGTCGATCTGCGCGGCCTCCATCCCGGCACCCCGCAGCTCCTCGACCGCGTCGAGGATCGTGGCCGCCCGGATCGGCGTCGCACCGGACTGGAACTCCAGGATCAGCCCCGTCCCCTTCGCCGCGAGCGTCCCGGCGAGGATGCCCAGCTCGTCGGCCAGGCCGCGGGCCTCTTCGAGGGCCGCGGCGCCGCCTTCGGCGCCGGAGGTGAGCTGGCGTTTGCTCTCCTCCAGCCCGGCGATCTCGTCGGTGAGACGGGTCTGGCGGGCGTCGAGGTCGGCGAGGATGCGGACCAGGTCCTCCTGCCGCGCACCGGCCAGCTCCGGGTCCTCCCGGTGGCTGCGGAGCTGCACCGCGGCGGCGAACCCGAGCAGCGCGACGAGCACGCCGATGGCGATGCCCGTGCGGCGCTTGCGGCGGGCCTCGGCGGGCTTCTCCTCGGCGACCGGATCGGCCGCCTCGACGGCCTCCGCGCTGAGATCGGCGTCACCGTCGCCGTTCACGGAATCGTCGTCTCGTCCCGGTTCGGGTGTGGGATTGATCATGGCCGCTCCTCCTTGCCTAGGCCGAGAAGAGATGTCGCCGGATCGCGGCGGCGTTGGAGAAGATCCGGATGCCGAGGACCACGACCACGCCCGTGGACAGCTGGCTGCCGACGCCGAGCTGGTCGCCGAGGTAGACGATCAGCGCGGCGATCAGGACGTTGGAGATGAAGGAGACGACGAACTGCTTGTCGTCGAACTTCTTGTCCAGCCTGGCCCGCACTCCCCCGAAGACCGAGTCGAGAGCGGCGATGACCGCGATCGGCAGATACGGCTGAAGCCACAGCGGCACGTCCGGGTCGAGGAACACGCCCAGGGCGATCCCGACGGCCAGCGCCAGAGCCGCGATCACCGCCCGCTCTCCGAACCGCTCGGATCCGGCGCGGAACCCGGTGGGAGCAGCGGTGCCGCGTTGTCCAGTGGCGGCGCCGGCGCCGCCGGAAGGGTCAGGTCGTCGGTGGCTTTCACCGTGAATCCCAATCCGTAGTCGTTGCTGTAGTTGTCGAACGTGTGCGCGGTGGGGGTGGCGTTGAACTCACGGGCCAGATCGGGCGGACCGATCGCGGTGATGGTGTAGGGGTTGGTGACGGGCCGGAAGTCGACGAGGATGGCGGCGCCGGCGGCGCGGATGGCCGAGGTGGCGGTCAGGCGCTGGTCGTCGATGGCGATCGCCTCGGCTCCAAGGGACCACAGGGTGTTCACGATGGTCTGGATGTCGCGGTCTATGACGCGGCCGAGGTCTTGTGCTGCGGGGTCTTCGGGTTCGGGGCCGTCGCTGACGGTCACGGTCACGCCGTCGCCCTCGACGGCGGCGAGACCGGCGAGCGCCGCCTGGTCGTCGAGCTCGGCGGCTTCCGCGTCGTTGCCGAGGAGCTCGTCGCGGAGGTTCTCGACGTCTTCGCCGAGCTGCTCGGCGTCGTCCTGCATGCGGTCGGTCTCGGCCTGCCGGGTGTTGATGTCGGCGATGAGCTGGTCGCGGATCTCGGCGTTGGCGGGGGCGGCGGCGATGGTGTGCTGGTAGGCGACGACGAGCAGGAAGCCGATCGCGGCGGCCGTGACGGCGGTGAGGGCGCGGGTGAACCTGGTGCGGCGGATGGGGCGTTTGGCCGCGTCGGTGTCGTAGTCGAGGGGGTTGTGCCAGAAACTGGCGAGCAGGTCTACCGCGACCGGCCCGAAACCGCGTTGCTTGTCGGGTTCGTCCTCGTAACGACGCCTCATGTGGACTGTTGCCTCACCACATCCGGGGTGTCGGCGCGGCTGGCGCGGATGAGCCCGGCGACCTGGACCACGTACAGCAGCGCCGAGACCCAGTACAGCACGATGCCCCACCACGCGAGCGCCCATCCGGTGGGACGGGCCCAGGCTTCGACGCCGCCGCCCTGTCCGGCGAGGACGAGGACGGGGAAGGCCGCGAACACGATGAAGGTGGCGGCCTTGCCGAGGTAGTGGACTTCGAGGGGGCCGTAGCCGTGGCGGCGCAGCATGACGAGACCGGCGAGGAGTACCAGTTCGCGGGCGAGGAGCGCGGCGGTGAACTGCCAGGGGACGAACTCGCGGACGGTGAGGGCGAGGACGGCCGCGAGGATGTAGAGGCGGTCGACGAGGGGGTCGAAGAGCTGGCCGAAGCGGCTGACCTGGCCGAGGCGGCGGGCGAGGAACCCGTCGACCCAGTCGGTGCCGCCGCCGACGGCGAGGACGACGAGTCCGGCGACGTCGTCGTGGCTGCCGAGGAGGAGGTAGAGGAATACGCCGATGCCCAGGAAGCGGATGAAGCTGATGAGGTTCGGGATCGTCCAGATGCGCCAGGGTGCGGGGTCGGACTCGACGTGCTGCTCCGTGCTCGTCACGTCGCCCCTCCCTCATATATGCGCGTGCATCGCGGCGGTGATTCTACCCAGCGTGTCCGGACCGATCCGCGCGGCCGTGCGGGGTGCGCGCGGGAAATCGGTTTCGTGCGGGGCCCCGGGTCGACCCTAGTCCGCGGGGGCGGCGGCCCAGATGGTGCGTACGTGGTCGAGGTGGCGGTGCATGAGTTCTTCGGCGCCTTTGGCGTCGCCGTCGAGCATGAGGTCGAGGAGCTCGATGTGCTCGTGGGCCGACGGGAGGAGCCGGTCGGCGGCGGCGAGGGCGGGCACGCCGTATAGGCGGGAGCGGTAGCGCAGGTCGGCGACGACGTTGACGAGCCGGCGGTTGCCGGACAGTGCGAGCAGCGCCGAGTGGAAGCGGTGGTCGGCGTCGATGTAGCCGGTGAGGTCGTGGGCGGTGGCGGCGGCGACGATGGCCGCGGCGAGGGGCCGCAGGGCCTCCAGGTCGGGCTTCGCGGCGGTGCGGGCGATGTCGGCGATCGTCGGAGGCTCGATGAGGCGGCGCAGGTCGGTGCACTCGTCGAGTTCGCGTTCGTCGATGTCGACGACGCGGAATCCCTTGTTGCGGACGGCTTCGACGAGGCCTTCCTTGGCAAGGTCGAGCATCGCCTCGCGCACCGGGGTGGGCGACACGCCGAAGGTCTGGGCGAGCTTGGGCGCGGAGTAGATCACCCCGGGGCGGAGGCGTCCGGTGATCAGCGCGGCGCGCAGTTCGGTGCCGACCTTCTCGCGCAGGTTCTGGCGCGGGGGGAGGGCGGGGAGGTCGAATGCGGCGTCCACGTCGAAGGCTCCGGTTCGTCAGGCGGCTGTCGCTGATACTCCCATGGAGTGACGATCGCCACGTCGGTCGGTGTCACAGCTCGAAGCCGTGCGGGAACGGGTCGTCGGGGTCGAGCAGGTACTGGGCCGTGCCGGTGATCCAGGCGCGGCCGGTGATGGACGGGACGACGGCGGGCAGCCCGGCGACCTCGGTCGCGGCGACGGCGCGGCCGGTGAAGCGGGTGCCGATGAAGGACTCGTTGGTCATGTCCTCGCCGAGGGCGAGTTCGCCGCGCGCGTGGAGTTGCGCGAGGCGGGCCGAGGTGCCGGTCCCGCATGGGGAGCGGTCGAACCAGCCGGGGTGGATGACCATGGCGTGGCGGGTGTGCGCGGGGGTGCTGTCGGGGGCGAGGACGGCGACGTGTTTGAGGCCGCCGATGGCCGGGTCGGCGGGGTGCCGGGGCCCGGCGTGCTCGTTGATCGCGTCCATGACGGCGAGCCCGGCGCGCATGATGTCGTCCTTGTGGGCGCGGTCGAAGGTGACGCCGAGGTCCTGGGCGCGGACGAAGGCGTAGAAGTTGCCGCCGAAGGCGAGGTCGTAGGCGAGCGTCCCGTGGCCGGGGACCTCGACGGTCGCGTCGAGGTCGGCGGCGAAGGAGGGGACGTTCTCCAGGGTGACCGATTCGGCGCGGCCGTCGCGGACGGCGACCTTGGCGGTGACGAGCCCGGCCGGGGCGTCGAGGCGGATGGTGGTGACGGGTTCGGTCACCGCGACCATGCCGGTCTCGACGAGGACGGTGGCGACGCCGATGGTGCCGTGGCCGCACATGGGGAGCCAGCCGGAGACCTCGATGAAGAGGACCCCGACGTCGGCGTCGGGCCGGGTCGGCGGCTGGAGGATGGCGCCGCTCATGGCGGAGTGGCCGCGCGGTTCGTGCACGAAGAAGGTGCGCAGGTCGTCGCGCTCCTTCATGAGGATCGTGCGGCGTTCGGCCATGGTGGCGCCCGGTAGGACGCCGACTCCCCCGGTGATCACGCGCGTGGGCATGCCCTCGGTGTGGGAGTCGACGGCGTGGAAGACATGGCGGCTGCGCATCAGCGGAGGTCTCTGCTTTCGGCGTCGCCCGTCCGCTCGGCGTCGGCCTGGTCGGTGTCGCGGTCGGCGGACTGTTCGGCTGTTCCTTCGCCGACGGTGGCGAGCACCTTCTCGGTGGCCGTCCGGATCAGCCGCTCCTGCTTGACCGTGAGCTCGCCGCGCGGTGGACGGCATTCGCCGCCCTTGCGGCCGGCGATGTCCATGGACAGTTTGATGGCCTGCACGAACTCGGTCTTGGAGTCCCAGCGCAGCAGGGGGTGCAGGGCGCGGTAGAGCGGCAGCGCGGTGTCGAGGTCCTTGGCGATCGCGGCCTTGTACAGCGCGACGCTCGCTTCGGGCAGCGCGTTGGGATACCCGGCGACCCAGCCGACCGCGCCCGCGACGGCGAGTTCGAGGAGGACGTCGTCGGAGCCGATGAGGAGGTCGAGACCGGGTGCGAGCTCGGCGATCTCGTAGGCGCGGCGGACGTCGCCGGAGAACTCCTTGACGGCGACGATGAGGCCCTCGTCGTAGAGCTTGGCGAGCAGGCCTGGCGTGAGGTCGAACTTGGTGTCGATCGGGTTGTTGTAGGCGACGATCGGCAGCCCGGCCTTGGCGACCTCGGCGTAGTGGGCGACGACCGCGCGGGTGTCGGCGCGGTAGGCGTTGGGCGGCAGGAGCATCACGGCTCCGCAGCCGGCCTCGGCGGCCTCCTCGGCCCAGTAGCGGGCCTCGCCGGAGCCGTAGGCGGCGACGCCGGGGATGACGTGCTCGCCGCCGATGGCCTCAACGGCGGTGGTCATGACCCGGTGGCGTTCCTTCTCGGTGAGGGTCTGGTACTCGCCGAGGGAGCCGTTGGGGACCACCCCGTCGCAGCCCTTCTCCTTGAGCCACGTGACGTGCGCGGCGTAGGAGTCGTAGTCGACGTGGAGGTCGTCGTGGAACGGCAGCGCTGTGGCGACCTGGACGCCGTGCCAGGGCTTGGTGGCGGTCATGTGTCGGCTCCTGCTCGTGGTTCGGTTGTCAAAGGAGTGTCGCCCGCGGCGAGGTCGCCGAGGCGGACGGGTTGGGCGATGGGGCGGTCGGGACGTTCGGGGGCGCCGACGAGGCAGGCCGCGGCGTAGCCGCAGACGCGTCCCTGGCAGCGGCCCATGCCGGTGCGGCTGAGGAGTTTCAGGCCGCGGGTGTCGCGGGCTCCCGACGCTATGGCTTCCCGGACCTGACGGTGGGAAACCTCTTCGCAGCGGCAGATGAGGGTGTCGTCGGTGAGCCAGGACTTCCAGCCCTCGCGGACGGGCCAGGCGGCGGCGAGGGCCGCGGCGAGGCGGCGCTGGCGGGTGCGGCGGCGCAGGAGCGAGCCGGGCGGGGTCGCGCCCGTGGCGGCGAATCCCGCGAGTGCGCCGGTGACCATCGCGAGGGCGGCGCCGCCGACCCCGCAGGTCTCCCCCGCCGCCCACACGCGGTCGGCGGTGGTGGCCTGGGCGGCGTCGACGAGCGCGACGGGCGAGCCGTCGAAGCCTTCGGCGAGCTCGCATCCGAGGTGGAGGGCCAGGTCCAGCTGGGGTGTGAACCCGTAGCCGGTGGCGAGGGTGTCGCAGAGGATGGTGCGGTGGGTGCCGGGCAGTGGGCGCCAGTCGCGGTCGAGGCGGGCGACGGTGACCTCTTCGAGGCGCCCGTCGCCGTGGGCGGAGATGACGGCGTGGCCGGTGCGGTAGGGGATGCGGTGGCGGACAAGGGCGGCGGCGTATCCGGC
>Ga0307515_10019378_pt1 | contig 12253 bp, 11 predicted proteins | sample 17_EM_MG_FD_194513 | JGI IMG/M metagenome (GOLD analysis project Ga0307515, IMG submission 194513) | Populus trichocarpa ectomycorrhiza microbial communities from riparian zone in the Pacific Northwest, United States - 17_EM | ecosystem: Host-associated > Plants > Roots > Unclassified | place...
GCATGATTCTAAGGGCTCGAAACAGCTTTATTTGATGTTAAACTACATTATCTATGTACATGCTCGCGCTTCTATCTACCCTCAGCGATCTGCAAGAAGCCGTCCGGTGGGTGGTACACCACTGTATATGTGACTATTATTAAAATATAGTACTATTTTTTTTTTTTTGGTTCCCCTGATGCAGCTTCAGACATTTGAGGCTGATCGTCTTCATCTCCCATTTTATGAGCCCAGCACTGATCTGCCTCTTCTCTGCACTCTTCGGAAGCTTCGGCTTAGAGCCTGCTCGGTCCAATGGATGGCTGGCAGACAATTACCATGCCTTGAGGAGTGTGCAATCCTCCTTCCTCGTCATTGGGAGCAGATTCAGCAGCATGAGGTGCAGTTCCCATCTTGCAAGAAATTCGCCTATCATGGATATCCAATGACGACCGCTCAATATTTCCATGTTCCCAAAATGAGAGCAATGGACCTCATATCTCATGATTGCAGTGAGAAGAGGGTCTATCAACACCTGCACCATCTATGCAGAGTGAACGGAAGGATTTCCAACCTTACTACTCTACGCCTCACATTTCAGTGCAGTGAACAAGTCTTAATGAGGGTACTGAAGTATTTGATCCCTCTACAAGAGTTGTCTTTATCCATTACCCATCCCTTGTTGTCCTTCCAAACCTTTCTTGAGTCATTGGCCGCGAAACCATCTACAGACGAATGGCCTAAATGGTTCTCATCGATGGATTATCATGAAGGGTGGGAGGAATGGTGCTCCTCTCAAACCTGGCATGCCAGTGTCCTCCCGCACCTGAAATTCCTGGGCATACAATGCCCCAAAGGTTTTTCTCAATCTGAGCGTCTTGACAATTCCCCAATACTTAGAGCCATTGGATGGACTAGGGCATATTCTGACCCCCTCTTTGGAGCATCTCAAAGTATGGGAGGGCAAAGGGATCATGGATGATATTGCAGTTGACTATGCTTCGACCGGCTATCTGGATAATCATTTTGGAATATTAAGTAAAGGACATGACACAACGATTGTCAGGGCAATAGTCACACGACGTCTGGCCATTGCGTTTCCTGATACTCCATTACTCGCACTTTATTCCACTGCCCTCTTTAGGCAGCTCCGGCATCTTGAGCTCATCTGCAAATCTAATCATGAAATTATTATTTTGCCATACCTGGAACAAATCGAGAGCCTGGAAATTTGGAGAGGATCTACTCCTAAACATTCCTTGAATCTTGACTTGCCATTGACTCATACTCTCCAGTGGCTTGAACTGCGTTTGTCAGCACCACTTTGGATGCTCGGGAGGACCTTCGAATCCCTGAGGGAATTTAGGATTATTCATCCACCGCTAGACAAACCCGAGAATCATTCTAGGTTTGAGGGGTTGCAGGTGGACTTGCCTGTCTGCACAACATTGGGGTTGTTTCAGTGTTCAATTGACTATCTCCGCATCCTCTCCTGTTCAAATCTCCAAATCCTTCGCTGGTCCCTGTCCCAACGCCCCTTCCAGACCACCTTTGATTTGGCAGCATTCAATTCATTCCATGATTTCTTATCCAATCTTTCCTATTTGCAAAACCTTGATATTTCTGTTCCCCATGGTTTGGGGATAGATTCCTTGATTGATTTTGTCTTTTGTGGGGCACCGGAGCACGGAGTATGGCGAGATATCAAGAGGGTGGAAGTGGAGGTCGGGTGTGATACCATCTCAGAAGCATGTCACCTCTTCGACCAGACAGTTGGGCACCAGCCGCGTTTTGAGAAATGGTGGAAATCGTTCACAGTTACCAGGAAATACGCCAGAACAGTCATAATCACTGCATCCATGTGAATAGTCTTGTACAGAGAGTAGATCAGGAGCGCTCTTTGCCGTTCAGCTATAATACTACCTTTGCTTTCAATCGGATTGTTTGGTACTTTCATTTGACTTTGGGAGGACCTTCAGGACACCCTATGATCAGTAATAAGCTTCCCACTATTGCAGAAAATATGTTCATGCATAGACTGACCGTTCAAATCACCCACTGCCGACATGACCTCGGTCATGGGACGTAGCACAACTTGGAGCGCTGTATCTATCAAGGATGGCAAAAGGGAAGCCAACTAGATGACGAGCCCAGCCGCATAGTCACAGGTAAGCAGACTGAGTGTTCCAAGAGGACATTTCTGATCGCCCATCAACGATGAACAAAGATGGGAAACACAAGAGGATGAACAGCTCGTTCATACGCAATAAAGTATATACAGGCGAACGGACGGGCGAGGAACTGACAGTACGCAGGACGTGAATCGGGTCGGTAATGGATTTGCGGTGGGCCATACGGACATCCCCCGCATTTACACCGTGTAGCGTAGTGTCTGCCTTCACTTCATCCCCATCCTTCTGGCAACCGATAAAATCCAGCAAGCATAGGGTGTCTATTTCGAGGTGACTGTAGAGTGGTCGTGGCTCACGACGGCGGACGCGAACAAGGCCATAACAACGGTCGAGCGACACCTGATAGAGCCATAGTCGTAGCAGCGTTCGCAATGATGCTGGTGAGCGTGACTTGGGTAGGGGTTGCTGTTGCGCTGCGAGTCACTGGGGTTGTGCACGTGCTTGACGTGCTCGGCAAGTAGCTTGGTCCTGTCGTCTGTGGTGGACAAATAATACTAGCTTGCGGGCGTTGTTTGGAGGAAGAGGATAAATGATCGCAGGAGGTTGACACAGTGATACCGGCGACGAATATGTATCGACGTGGGTAAGGCGGAGGCGATGACGAAGGTGGATTCAGAGCACCATCAGGCAAAGTGCAATGAGAAGGCGTGATGGTATGTGGGCCAAGTTGACAAACGGGAAGCGAAAGAAGGCGATATGCACATGTCTGGACACGATCAGCTTCACGATAGATAGCACGTGTGCTGCCGATGAAGCTCGTGTGGGTGATTGACTCTTTGGCGAGGGTGTTACCGCTATGAGGTCGAGTATCAGCGAGATGTACGGCCGAGGAACATAAATTAAATGAGGAATAGGGACCAAGTGCGATAGGTACGCACCAAATAATAACCTTTCAGAAGCATCAGTGGCTTGGCCAGGCAGTAACGGTGACTGAAAGCTGGGTAAACCGTGACATTCCTCTGGACGGGCGAATAGCCATAGCAGCTCGAATGCAAATGCTTGGACCATTCGCGCTCCTTCTCACTCAGGCCGATGATCCGCCTTTGGTGGCTGGTGAGTTGCGGCTGCTGCTTACGGAGCACCCTGCTATCGTTTGAATCGTCTTCGACGAGTAGGACGAGGAGCGCAATGAAGATGAGGGTGTAACCGTTGGCGCAAAGGAAGGGTACGAGGTCCGAGGAAGTCGCCGGGTACGTCGGGGGCGGGGAGAGGTTCGACCTGATCATGGTAGGCGAGAGTAAGAGTGAGTAAGTAGGCCCGTTATCGAGGAGATTCATGTCGGCTGATGAGTGGGAGAATGGTCTCGTTGTCGAGTGTGCAGTGGCGGAGCGGGCCGGTTAGCTGAGTGGAGGGCTGGTAACGAGAGATGAGTACGCAATGAACGAGATTAATGGCGACGAAAGGTGAGTGCATCGAGGCAGGATGTGCAATTGGTCGAAGGTTACTACAGAAGACGGCCGCGGCTGGAAGGTGAAGAGGAAACTACATGGAGGTTAACCGTAAGCGGGGAACTAGGAGGTATTGAAGAAACCACAAAACGCCATGAAAGAAAACGCCGGTCCAGCATCTGTGTGGTGTTGAGAGATGACACGAGAGGAGGCGAGTATATTTGGTTGAAACAGGAGAGCGAACTGCGAATACTTGTTAGTACGGCAGTGGAAAGAGGGAAAGGAGAACACCCAACCTAGAGAGTTGATCTCGTTACAGCGCCATGGAGAGAGAGCACCGCTTGTCCGAGTAGTCGATAGGTGGCTTTCTTCTCTCCAGCTGGAAAATGACGACGGGGAAGAGGGGAACTTGTTGGTAAGTAACCGTTGCAGTGGGGGTCAAAGAAGATGGGGGCACGGAGGGTACCAGTAGATGTTGTAGAGGCGGAGGGAGTGAGCAGAGATGGCGGTTTTGCAGGCGGCTGTTTCGTCGTCCCCTCCATGCGAGAGGACGTGGTACATCGAAGGACCTCGTGCAAAAATGGCAAAGTTCGTGAAGTGACCTAATGTGCGGTCTGCTGCTGAAGGTGCTCTCGATGTTGACTAGACTGCCTTTGTAGATTCTCGACAATACACGATGCACTAGAGACGAGGGGCAACTATTTCAGCATGAACACTGTACTTGTCCAGAACGAGCAACGCTAGATCAGAGTTGTCAAGATGGGCATGCTGTTGGGCGACGTAAAGCTGCCTTGACAGAACCAGCACGACTTGCGGAATAACAACGTCGATTTATGACCCAGGCAGGTGAAGCACCTGGGCGAACGACCGCGAGCATGACCTTTCTTGTCGTCGCTGTGAGTGAGAACGTGGTGGGGCCATTACTGGCTCAGCGGCAGAAACAAAACGTATGTAATTCTGGTGATCGTAGTAGATGATCAAGGCGCCATTGCAGGCAACGGGTATTGGGCCAATGGGTCAACCTCGGATGCTTTGTCTCCACCTTAGCGAAGATCAATGCAGACACCACACACTTCATTTTGTTGAATACACACCTAGAACACTATCGCGCATTCCCGTACTCTCACTGGTCCAAATAGTCCGCGGAGGCCGAAACGCACACATTTGATTTGCGGGCGCGCTGGCCCGGATTCATCAGAGCAGTTAGCCGGCCAGACCTTCAGCCGTGTGAAAGCAACGCCGCAACATTGCAATGAAGAGATTCCCTTCCCATACTTGTCAACTAACCTGTGCTGCTTGTCTCACCACCTCCACCACTACAACTGGTCAATCCCGAAGCCACTGACTATTTCGCTCTTGAAACGCCACACGTCGTACTCGAGTCATCATTCCAGTTTCCATTGCCTCTTGGCGCCTCACCCAACTTTGGCACCACAGCATCAACTTCGTCTTCTCAAACAGTTCCCTCGCCATCATCTCACCTCAAAATAAATCGCTTAAGTTCAAGATATGTTCGCAATGAGTCATGGCTGGACCATTGATTGGGATGTCATGTACCGCGGCGAAACCATTATTACCTACCTTCCTACGGAAGTGCTGCGAGAGATATTCCTATATTGCATTGAATTGAATCAAATGAAATCTGGTCAATTAGCTTCTGTTTGTCTCTATTGGAGGTCTGTTATCACCTCAATGGCTCATCTGTGGTCCACTGTACTTTGAGGGTTGGGACTTGGACAGAGACAGAACAGGTCTCTACTTGGTTGCAAAGGGCATACCCGAAGAAGGTTGTCATTGATCCCCAGAGAGATATTCAGCGCCCATCTGCAACCCCAATGTTTGCTGCACTCCAGAATGCTCTTAAAAGCACCAGCCAGTGGAACGAGCTCACTCTTTCTTCATTTCCTCCTGAGGATGTGGCTAGTCAGCTTGGCGTTCAAGTCGCAAGTCCAATGAATCTGTTGAAATTGTTACATGTGGCAGCCGGATGCGCTCACACTCCCTCAGTTGCTCACCTGATCAATCTTGTTCCAAATGAAGCTCCACTCTCTGAACTCAGACTCCATTCCGTATTTTCCAGCACTCACTTTCTCCAACCCCGATGGTTTCCGGTTTTGCAGAATCTCACAGTGCTCATTGTCAATGGCAGAGATATTCATCAGCCATTTGAACTTCTTCCTACTTTTACCCAGCTTCAGACATTTGAGGCTGATCGCCTTCGTCTCCCATTTTATGAGCCCAATACTAATCTACCTCTTCTCTGCACTCTTCGGAGGCTGCAGCTTAGAGCCTGCTCAGTCCAATGGATGGCTGGGAGACAATTCCCATCCCTTGAGGAGTGTGCAATCCTCCTTCCCCGTCATTGGGATGTAATTCAGCAACACGAGGTGCAGTTGCCATCCTGCAAGAAATTGACCTATCATGGTCATCCAATGACCACAACTCAATATTTCCATGTGCCCGAAATGAGAGCAATGGACCTCAGATCTCATGATTGCAATGAGCAGAGGGTCTATCAACACCTACGCTATCTATGCAGAGTAAATAGAAGGATTTCTAACCTTACTACTCTACACCTTACGTTTCAGTGCAGTGAACGAGTCGTAATGAAGGTACTGAAGTATTTGATCTCTCTACAAGAGTTGGCTCTGTCAATTACCCATCCCTCGCCGTCCTTCCAAACCTTTCTTGAGTCACTGGCCGCGAAACCCTCTACAGATGAATGGCCTGAATGGATCTCACCGATGGGTTATCATGAGGGGTGGGAGGAATGGTGCTCCTCTCAAACATGGCATGCCGATGTCCTCCCGCACCTGAAATTCCTGAGCATACAGTGCCCCAAAGGCTTTTCTCAGTCTGAGGGCCTTGATAATTGTCCATTGCTTAGAGTTATTGGATGGACTAGGGCATATTTGACTTCCCACTTGGAGCATTTGAAAGTATGGGAAGGGAAAGGGAGCATGGATGACATTGCGGTTGATTACACTTCCACCGGTTATCTGGATAAACATTTTGGAATATCAAATAAAGAACATGACGCAACGATTGTCAGGGCAATAGTCACACGACGTCTGGCCATTGTGTTCCCTGATACTGAGTTACTCGTGCTTTACTCCACTGCCCTCTTTAGGCAGCTCCGGCATCTTCATATTATCTGCGGTTATAATCATGAAATCACGATTCTGCCATACCTGGAACAAATCGAGAGCCTGGAAATTTCGAATGGATCCATTCCTGAGTATTCCTTGAACCGTGACTTGCCATTGACTCATACTCTCCAGTGGCTTAGACTACGTCTTTCAACATTTTCTTGGATGCTGGGGAGGACCTTCAAGTCCCTGAGAGAGTTCCGTGTTTTTCGATCAGATGAAGCCGAGTTCCATTGTAGGTATGAGGGGGTGCAGGTGGACCTGCCTGCCTGCACAACATTAGAGTTGATGTACTACTCAATTGGCTATGCCCGCTTCCTCTCTTCTTCAAATGTCCAAATTCTCGCCTGGTTCCAACGGCCATGGCAAATCTTTGATTTGGCAGAGTTCAATTCATTACATGAGTTCATATTAAACCTTCCCTGTTTGCAAAACCTTGATATTTTTGTTCCCCCGGGTCTGGGGATAGACCCCTTGATTGATTTTGTCTTCTTTGGCGGGGCATCGGAGCACGGAGTTTGGCGAGATATCAGGAGGGTTTTAGTGACGATCGAATTTAATTCTTCCTCAAACGCATCTGATTTCATCGACCAGACACTTGGACACCAGCAGCGTTATGAGAAATGGTGGAAAACGTTCACAGTCACCAAAGGAAACGTCGATAAGGTGGTATTCAATGCATCCATGTGAATGGTCTTGTACAACGTAGATCAGGACGAGCACTCGATGCTGTTCAGCTGTAATACTACATTTCGCCTTCACTAGGATACCCTATACCCTGTATTGAGTGTCCAACTATCCGCAGCTGATCCTTGAACAGATCGACCTTTCCTGACTAGATGACATAGAAAGTGAAGGTGCACGCTGGACTGATCATCAAGGGTGCCCAAGAGGCCCATGAGCGACAAGAAGAGGAGCAATAACGTGACACACTAACATTGGGACATGAAATGAATTAATACAAACCGCGCGGTCACACGTGAGCAGACCGAATGCCGCATCAGGTCCCAAGAGGACAGTTTGAGTGTCCTGTTGAGTGAGCGTGACTCATCACACACCATTTTTTTGGGTGTTTCGTGTTTCGCTCCTGTTTTGTATATTTAGCGCATTGTTTGCCCATATACACTTTACGGTTGTCTCCCGACTCTCCAGCGTTAGGTCTGGTCGTGCTCGTTCAACATGTCCGTCAACGATGAGAAGAGCTAGGAAACACGAGAGGACGTATAGATCCTTCGTAGGCAGTAAAGTATATATACAAGCGGACGGGCGGACGAGGGACTGACGGCAGGAAGGACCCGAGTCGGGTCGGTAATGGATGGTGGAGAGTACGGAGATCTCACGCATTACATCGTGTAGAATAGTGCCGTCCTTCATACTTCTGGCCACCGACAAACATCGAGCGAGCGTATGTTGTCTATTCAGGGTAGTTGCAGGGCTGTCGTGGCTCATGATGACAATGGTCGGGCGACACCGGGTGGGGTGATAGTGGTCCGGGTGGCTGGCGTTGTGCTTGACGTGTTCGGCGGTTTGCGTGGTACAGTCGTTCGTCGCGGACAACTAATAGTGGACAACGCCCGTTGTTTGGAGAGAGGGAAAATGATTGCCGGAGGTTGATACAGCGACACTGGCGACGGATACGTGTCGACACGAGCATGTAGTGGAGGCGATAGTACAAGGTGGATTCAGAACGTCATCGGAACAAGCTGAAAGCCAATGAGGAAGCGCGATATTATATCAGCCAAGTGGTCAAATGGGAAACGAAAGAAGCCGATACGCACATGTCGGAGCATGATCAGCTTCGCCATAGATAGCATAGGCGATGCCAATGGCGCTTGTGTGGGTGATGGACTTGTAGGCAAGCTATGAGGTCGAGTATTAGCGAGATAGACTGTCGAGGAGCACATAGATACGTTGAGGAAGAGAGGCCAAGAGCGATAGATACGCACGGAATAACCTTTTTGGAAACGCTGGGCGTTGGTGGTCTGGATGGTAACGGTGACCGAAACCGGGGAACCTGCGACGATCGTTGGGACGGGAAAATAGCCATAGTAGCTCGATTGCAAACCGTGGACTATTTGCGCTGGTTCTCACTCAAGCCGACGAATCGCCGTTGGTGCGTTGGTGGCTGGCGACCTGCGACTGCTGTTCGTCAAGCGCCTCGAATCGTCTTCGGTGAGCAGGGCGAAGAGGGCGAGACAGCCGGAGCAGAGAAAAGGTACGAGGTCGGAGAAAGTCGCAAGCGGGAGGAGGCTCGACCTGATCGTCATAAGCGAGAGTGAAAATGAGCAAGTAGGGCAGTTGTCGAGGAGATTCCTGTCGAGAAGAGTGGAAGAATGGTCTTGTCGTTGAGCGCAGTGGCGTAGCGAGCTGGTTGCCTAGATGAGTGGAGTACTAGCAACGAGCAATGAGTGCACAGTGGACGAGATTTATGGCGACAAGAGACCATTGCGTCGGAGCAGTGTGTGCAACTGGTCGAAGGTTACTTCGGAAGACGGCCCTGCAGCAACAATTGCAGAGGCCAGAAAGCAGAGGGATAAAGAGGATTTCAGCAGATGTTGTAGAGGCGGAGATAGTGGGCGGAGGCATTGGTTTGGCGGGTTGTCCACGAATCGTTCCCTTCATTCGAGAGAACGTGGTTCATCGAGGAACCTCGTGCAAAGGTGGTAAGTGTTGAGAAGTGGGTTTGATATGCGGATGGGAGGTTGCACTTGAACTCTGCTGCTGGAGGTGCTCTCAACCTTCTGGGGACTCCATCGCCTGTGTGGATCCCGATAGTGCACGATGGACGAGCGATGAGGAACGACTACTTTAGCATGAACGCTGTAATTATCCAGAACGAGATCCTATCTCTGGAGGTCGCAGGGGTAGGCATGCCATTGGGCAATGGAAAAGCTAGCGTTTCAGACGAACAAGCGCGGCCCGCCGACCCATGAAGATGAAGCACCGTCGCTGTCAGTTGAGGATGTGCTGGGGTCATTACGGCAGAACAAGATGCGGTTCAAAACCTCGGCTGCTTTGTATCCACCACCACATCGTGTGCCTCAAAGTGAAGCCCGAATGAATGTCTGCCCGCGTTTGCAGAAGTGAAGGTGAATGCAGAGAACAATTTACAAAATGTTGTGGGATAACGCCCTCCTGTGCATAGGATCAACCCACCATTCCCAGCCAGTGTTCATCCCGAGATGACAAATATGGAGATCTAGGCACGTGTTATTGCACCGATCTTTTTCTCTGGAATGTTCTGGGCCCCCATCTTGTAGCAGACCAAGTGTATCACCCTGTTATCGATGATCGATCCCTCAATAGGAATGAGGCTGGTGAGACTGGCCTCCACTCGTCGATGGTGGTAGCTGCACACACTTTATTTTGTGGAATATACACCTATAATACTGTCGCGTATTCCCGTACTCAGACTCCGCCGAGGCACCCATCAGGCCGAAGACGTGCACATCTGACGTGCGCGAATGTCCCGTAGCGCTCGTCCGTGTTGATTCTGGATTCATTGCAGCTGTCAGCTGGGCAGACTATGAACCGTCTGTAACCCGCGGGGCAACCGTTGAAAGCAGCACCGCGAGGGAGATTCCCAGACTCGTCATGTACCTCGGCGCTGCTTGTCTCACCACCACGCTGGTCAGTCCCCTAAGCCATTGACTACTTCGCTCTTGAAACACTGCACGCCGCACCCGAGTCATCGCTCTAGCGCTCTATACTAGTCCCAATTGCCCCGCCCAACTTAATTCAGCGCCTCACCATCAATTTCTCCTCTTCAAACCGTGTCCTCGCCACTATCTCACTCGAAAAATAACCCATCTACGCTCAGGATATGTCCACCATTTCCCGTAATCGTCCGCACTGGGCCACCTCTCGAGATCGAGACTGGTGGTTTCTTCTCCCGCCTTCCGGCAAAACCATTAATACCTACCTTCCTATGGAACTTCTGCGAGAGATATTCATATATTCCATTGAATCGGATGGAATGAAATCTGGTCGTCTGGCTTCTGTTTGTCGCTACTGGAGGTCTGTTATCACTACAATATCTCATCTATGGTCCACCTTGAGGGTTGGGACCTGGACTGAGACGGAACAGGTCGTTATTTGGTTGCAGAGGGCATATCCGAAGAAGATTATCATTGACCTCTATATCATTGACGCCGAGAGAAATAGTCAGAGCCCATTTGAAGCTCCAATGTTTGATACGCTCCAAACTTCCCTTACAAGCACCAGCCAATGGCACGAGCTTACTATTCTCTCATTTCCTCCTGAGAGCTTGGCTAGTCAGCTTGGCGTTCAAGTCGCAAGCCCAATGAATATGTTAAAGGTGCTAAATGTAGAAGCTGGATGTAGACATTCTCCATCATTTGTTCATTTGCTCAATCTTATTCCAACCGAAGCTCCTCTCTGTGAGATGAGACTCCATTCCCCATCCGTCAGCACCCATTTTCTCCAACCCCATTGGTTTCCTGTTTTGCAGAATCTCACAGTGCTCATTGTCAATGGCAGAGATATTCATGAGCCATTTGAACTCCTTCCTACTTTTACCCGGCTTCAGGTATTTGAGGCTGATCATCTTCATCTCCCATTATATGAGCCCAATGACAATCTACCTCTTCTCTATTCTGTTCGGAAGCTGCGGCTTAGGGCCTGTTCAGTCCAATGGATGGCTGGGAGACGATTCCCGTCCCTTGAGGAGTGTGCAATCCTCCTTCCTCGTCATTGGGAGGTAATTCACCACCATGAGGTGCAATTGCCATCCTGCAAGACATTCGCCTATCATGGTTATCCAATGACTACAGCTCAATATTTCCATGTTCCCAAAATGAGAGCAATGGACCTCCGATCTCATGACTGTAATGAACGGAGGGTCTACCAAAATCTTCGTCATCTATGCAGAGTAAATGGATGGTTTTCCAACCTTACTGCTCTCTACCTCACATTTCAGTGCAGTGAACAAGTCTTAATGGGGGTACTGGAGTACTTGATCCATCTATACAAGTTGGCCTTATCCATTACCCATCCCTCACCGTCCTTCCAACGCTTTCTTGAGTCGCTGGTCGCGAAACCATCTACGATTGAATGGCCTGAATGGCACTCATGGACGGATTATCATGAGCGGTGGGGGAAATGGTGCTCCTCTCAAACTTGGCGTGCCGATGTCCTTCCACACCTGAGATTCCTGGATATACGGTGCCCCAAAGGCTTTTCCAAGTCTGAGCGCCTTGACAATTTCCCATTACTCAGGGCTATTGGATGGACTAGGGCATATCGATATCCCCAGTTGAAGGATTTGAGAGTATGGGAGGGGAGAGGCGGCATGGATGATATTGCGGTTGATTACACTTCCACCGACTATCTAGATAGGCATTTTGGAATATCAAGTAAAGAACATGACGCAACCATTGTCAGGGCGATGGTCACACGACTTCTGGTCATTGAGTTTCCTGACACTCCATTATTCCCGCTCCATTCCAATGTCCTCTTTAGGCAGCTATGGCATCTTGAGCTCATCTGCAAATCTAATGATGAAATCCTTATTTTGCCATACCTG
>Ga0307515_10019380_pt1 | contig 12253 bp, 6 predicted proteins | sample 17_EM_MG_FD_194513 | JGI IMG/M metagenome (GOLD analysis project Ga0307515, IMG submission 194513) | Populus trichocarpa ectomycorrhiza microbial communities from riparian zone in the Pacific Northwest, United States - 17_EM | ecosystem: Host-associated > Plants > Roots > Unclassified | place...
AAGAGAACCCAGCTTACAATGTCATGTTGGTGGGTGGGTGTGCGTGTTGAGAAGGCAAAAAATCAGATAAAGAACAGAAAGTTTAAAATTTGTAGTCCTCGAATTTATATTTTACCCGAACTGGCTCCTCTTTAGATGTTTCTGAGGTCCAAAGACTTTCCAAATCGTAGTCTGCTCGAGCCTCCTCATCAAGAACATGAACTATCACCTTACCTAAGGACAGAGAAGGTTAGCAGGGTTCTATGAATCAACAAGCCTCGTTTATCACCTTAAGAGCGTGTTTATCAGTTTGGTTGGGGGTATTTTTCAAATAACTTTTCGTGCCAAAATACATGTCATTAATGTTTTTTCATTTTTTAAAAATTATTTTTTACATCAGCACATAATGCAAAACGTACAAATCATATTAAATTTTAGTAAATAAAAAAAAAATTAAATTTTTTAGGAAGCCGCAGCCGCGTTCCCTGAGAGTTCATCAAAGTACCAATGTTTCACAATTATACCAACATATCTAACTTCTTCTTCTTTTTTCAGTAACAATATATGCATCTAACATTATAGAGAGGAAAACAAACCGGAGTTAATGACAATCCACTTTCCTCCCTCTTGCCCTTCTACGCCGGGGAGGGTCATTCGCCGAGCACCCTTTTGCTTTTGCTTAGCCTGCCCGTGCAAATAAAAAACTCAAAACATGAACGGGAATCTTAATGCTTGGAAAAATCAACAAACATCTTAACACATGTTGTTCTTAGACACCAAAGAAACCATTATCAACCAATATCCAAAACAACGAACACAAACCCTCCTGCTCTACCCAGTAATACAATGTAAGGGCATCCCTAATGGGAGAGTAGCCAAAGTAAAAAACTCTTTTTTTAGCTTTTTTTCCAATGATTTTGCAGTTTCAAGGAGATAGCCAAGTAAAAAATCAAAATAGTTTTTCAGTTAAAGAAAGGTGATTTCAATATATCTATATAAAAAAAGCTCAAAGTATTAAAATAAATTGTTCAAGGATTTATTTTATCGTCTACATAATTTTTCTCAAAAAAATAAAAAATATTAATATTAAATTATAAATAAATTGTTAAAATGATTTTTTTTAATGCATATAAAAATATATTTATACTATTCAAAAAAACTATATTAACAATTTTATTTTTTAAAATGACTTTTATGATAACTTTCACGTCATCCGCTCTCGGATCAGTAGAACCTTCTCGATCTCGTTCAGGTCCAGCAAGCCTTTATCGCTGTTGGATTCAACAGCATTTGAACCTGACAACCCAGTGAGTGAGGAAGTCCACCATGAGTGAGGGAAAGGTGTTTAGCACATGTAGCCCCCACGCAAATAAGTGAGGAAGTCCACCATGATATGGCGCCACGTGCCGCAAATTTGAAGCTTTAACAGCTGTCTTTCCCAGATATTGTTGGAAATTGGAATCGTCTCGAAAGTTCCGCCTTAACTAGCAACGAGTGTCCATGGAAGAGCTTTGGTTTGGCTTCGACGAGCTATTCTTCTTTCATTTCCTTTTCGTAGAACATCTTCAATGAAAATGCTATTTTAAAAAGGTAAATTAATAAAATAGTATAAATATAATTTTTTTTACTATGTATACTCTAATGAGAAAAAAAAAACCATTGAAAAAGTCAATTTTATTATAGTAAAATAAATAAATGTTTTATTTTTTCTTAATGATTTTAATGTTATTTTTTTTCACATAGCTATATTTAATTTGCTTATTTTTTTGTTGACCTTGCTTTGTTAGTTTTAACTCTTTTGAGAGATATATAGGAATAGCATATATAGAAAAGAAAAGATATTTTATTTAGTATTTTGTTTGGCTTTTCCATTTGAGCATGAAAAACAAGTAAAAAAAACCAATATATAACTTTTTTTTTTATTTTTGACTCTACATTTCACAGCTTCGTTGGAGATGTTATTGCTACTTTCTCTTTTCTCTTGTTGTTTTTCACGAATGACTGTTTCCAAATTGGCAAAGTAGATTGATAGTTTTCATATCAAATTTGGTTTTAATTATTTCAATTATTATTTTTAAAAATATTTTTTTTTAATTTTATTTTATAATAGTGAGTTTGTTTGGATTTTTAATTTTTTTTAGTTTTTTTTTCATAAGCCTATCATAATCTTGTGACACATATTGTAGGTTCGCTCGGGTTTGCTTAGATAGTTTTTTCTATCCTTTTTATTACCTTGTTTTTAATTCTATTTTTTTACACCGTGTCGGTTGAGAATTGAACTTTACAACTTTGATTGATTTATTTTTCTACTAAGTTATTCTAATTTTATGACCCGAGTAGCAGGTTGAAAGGCTAACACAAGTTAATTCAAGTTGTTTTTTTTAATTGAGTTTTTTTTTTATATATTAACATTAGACCGACTGAGAATTGAACTTTATATTTTTTTTAATTTGCTTTCTATGGAAATATTTCATTCTCGCTACTGAGTTGCTTGTTTGACAGGTTAACTTTAGTTGTTGTTTTTTTAAATAAATATTTTTTCTACTTTCATCCTTAGTATTTTGTTATTGATATATTTTTTTTGCATTCTTGGATCAATTAAAAATATTTTTTGGATATTATTTTATTAAAATTTCATTTAATTCTTTTGTTATCAAGTGAGATTATATGAATCTTTTCAAAGATTGCATGTTTTGTTTTTTTGCACGTCATTGTGATTATTATTATTTTATTTTATTTATTTATATCAACTATCTATTTTTGTTACATCATATAATTAAATGAAGTGAACTTATTAAATCTAATTCAGTTTATAACTTGAATCATAAATTTTAATTACTTTTGAAAGGCATGCCAGTGGTGCCCAATTAATTTTCTTTACATTAAAAAATATTTTGATTCAGTCAATATATAAAGTGGTTAAAAGCACCAATTCAGTGATCTAATAAAAAAAAACTAAAACACAACAAAACATTAAATAAATACACAAAATTAATATTTTTAAAGAGTAAATTTGTAATTTTATTCTTAATATTTTAAAAGGTTTTAAACATAAAATTTCATTAAATACTTTAAATTAAAAAAATATTATTTTAATATATTTTTAAATAAAAAATATTTTAAAAAATAACTATAATCTAATTCCAAAACAAAAGATACCTTTCTTTGATTCTTTCAAAACCATGTTAGTTAGGTGTGCAAGAATTATAGTTTTCTTTTTGCTATTCAATTTCTTAATTGTTTCAATTTCATTCACATCAGTTTGTGAGTAATTCATGAGCAACTGGAAAGTGATTAAAAATGTACAAACCTTGAGGGACTAACTTGTTATTTTCTAACAATATAAGGACCGAGTTACGATATCCAATTCTGAATAGTATGGGTAGGGTTTATGGATTATCCCATGTTAGGGTTTTAGCCCTCTCATAAACACACTCTCCACTTCTCTTCTTCACTCATTTCGAAACCATCAACAAAATGGTCTCTCCATTTAACACAAAAACCCCATAAATTTAATAACCTTTAGGGTTTCCAAATGGATGATTTAACAGGTGATGATTTCGGTGATTTATACTTAGATGTTGTGATTCAAGCGAGTTCAGTTATCAATTCATTACCAAACTCCAGTAATTTATATACAGAATCAGAATCACATCAAGGAAATGAAGGCAGTGATCATAACAAAGTTAATCAAAGCGAAAAAGAAGAGAACCTGGTGTCGGAGTCCAAGGAATTAAACAAAGAGAAGTTGGGGGTTTTGGAGGAGGTTGGTGATGGGAGTGATAGTGAAGATGATCTGAATATTGTTTTGAATGATGAGGATTGTAAAGGGTTTGAAGTTGGCAGAGCAAGGAACGGTAATGGTAATGGCGGTGGCGGTTTCGAGGAGGAAGAAGGGGAGGGTGGTGGTTTTGTTGGTGCTAAAAATGGAGTAGAATGTAGTGCTAGTGGGAATGAAGTAAAGGGTATTCATCACTTGCCGCATTTGCATTATAAGGTACTGAGTTTTCATGGAAATGGTGTTATGTGTTTTTCAGTTCAGATTTTTGTCTCTATTTTTTTGTAGGAGACTAGGAGTGTACTTTTTGGACTTTAGTCGAAATACTTGATTTTAGAATTTTTATGGATATGAAGTGTAATTTGCTGTTTCTAACATTAGATATTGAATTTTACGGCTGGAGTTTAGTATGAGTTTGTTTTGGGTTTTGTTTAATTAGTTTGTTTTGAAGTTCATCTTGGTGATTGGATTTTTAATTTGTAGCTTTAGATCTTTGGTTCTGATTTATTAAGTGCAATGACATGACTGATGGTTATGTAGATGGTGTCTTTTTGAGAATTGTTCGGGTATTGTACAAGACCAAGAATGTAAAAAAGTTCAAAATCAGCAGTTTTGATTTTCAGTTTGTTTGATTGCAGAATGACATGTTAATATGATATTTTGTTCCGTGTTTTTATTTTTGATAACAATAGTATTCCTAGAGGTGGAAGTTTGATGTGAAAATAACCTAGTTAGTTTCTTGTTCTCCTGCTATTGTTTAGAATGTAAGACCTTATGGATCATCATTTCCGAGCAATAAAAAAGGCAATGAATCTGCTGGGGTGGCATCTCGTTCTTCTAGCTCTGCTAGAGGTAATTGGGAAGATAACAGGTGCAAGCAACACAAGGTAAATTCAGGCCGGGTTGCTAATTTTCATGCTACAACCAATTCAGTACTATCTCATGGTGGATATGGTTACTCACTTCCATGGTATAGGTTAGTAAATACCCCCATTACTCCAGTTCTGTGCAAATACAATTTATTTAGGGTTGTTATAAGATAGCACACAGCAATGCACATACAAAATGATTTAATGTTCTAAATAAGGGTAAATGTTATTTCACATTTATGAGGCTGCCATCGCTGCAGTGATGAATGATTAAGGGAATTTTTGAACTCTTGTATTGGATGCAAGAGTTCTAATTCTCCAGTAATATTAAGTAAAATCTTGCTTCCTTGTATTCAACAGGAGTATACTAGATGTAAATATTGATGCATTTGAAGAAAAGCAATGGAGGTATCCTGGAGTTGATATATCCAATTTCTTCAATTTTGGTTTCAATGAGGATAGCTGGAAACAGTACTGCATGTCATTGGTAAATTTTTGAAACATTATACTCATTTTGGTCAGATAATTGACCTTATATTCATATGATCAAAGAGTTCTAACACCTCATTTGCAAAGGAAAAAAAAAAGAACAGAGTTATGCCCAACTGATTTATGATAGGTATTATTGCCATTACCACTTTTTTGTTAACTGGCAATTGGCCACTAATCATTGAAACTCTGTGAGATGCATTGTAGGAGCAATATGGGCAACAGTCTTACATGCATGGTGCAATGTCAATTCTTCATTCTTCAAAATCTACCCAGGTGAGTTATTTTTATTTTTTAGGGGTCTTTTCATGGCCATTGTGAAATCATAGTTGAATGCTGGAATTCCAAATATATTCTATTTGCATGAAATCAGGCTTATGAATTCAGACCTGAGCAGAATAGTATAGCTATAGCTGACCATATTAGTCAAGTTGATTCTTCATCAGAATATGCTGATAGGGGAGGGAAGCAGCTGGGATTGGTACCCCTAAATTAAGGATTCCTTATTTTGATATTACCACATTGACTACATTTATTTTTTCTATGAATGTCTAGTATGCTTTCTTGTATGCTGTTATTTAATGAATTGTTTTGATTGCTTCAGCGAAAAGGCAGAGCAATTCAGGTTGAAGACAGCACTGGTGAACGTCAACCAACCATGGATCTAAGGCGTCCACGTGTTTGGGATTCTGATGTTGTTATAAAGGTTGGATTTTACTTTAAATATGTTTGACTTCTCTTACAACATTTTTTTACTCTATATAATGATTAATTCTTTGCATGATTTGGAACAGATCAATGTGCAGGACTCCAATGACAATTCCTCTCAGTCCAGCATGGAGCAATCAAGCCATATAGATAGCAATGAACCCGGAGCATCAAAAAGAAGGGATTTAAATGTTGATGATAAAAGAGATGCCTGCTCTTCTGGTAGTGCCAGTAGAGATGAACCCTCTGCGGAGTCTCTGGAAGGAAATCTCAGGTCTTCCTCTCTGAAAAAGTTTTAACCATTTAAATATCTAGAATTATCTTCATATTTCCTGTACAATTGGTTTGGCTTGGATTTGTTTTCCTAGTTGAATATGGTGGCTTTATGGCAATCAAAATCTAACATGGTACACGTCTTGGATGCGAGTTAGAGTTTTATTATGCTTCTGGAGTTCGAACTATAGAAATCGAACAATAGAAATAGATTTGGCAATCAAAATCGAACAATAGAAATACTCAGTTTAGTAATATTGCATCTAATGAATCTCATATTTTTTAAGCGGAGGCTAAAAGTCTCATAAGCATTACTTTTATGCTTAATGTAATATAATGAAGCAGAGACTTGGTTGATAGAAGATGATGTTGCTTGGTCTAAGATTAATTTTCATGTTCATTATTATGGTTCTGGAGTTCAATAGAAATACTCAGTTTAGTAATATTGCATCTAATGAATCTCTTATTTTTTAAGCGGAGGCTAAAAGTCTCATAAGCATTTCTTTTATGCTTAATGTAATATAATGAAGCAGAGACTTGGTTGATAGAAGATGATGTTGCTTTGTCTAAGATGTTTAATTTTCATGTTCGTTCAGGCGACATATATTGAAGGGCTATTACATTAGAAGTTTAGCTTTCTTTATATTCCAGTGCTTTTGTTGAGCCACTGATGATGTTAATGGTTTTAATTTGTTATCATTAGGTGTTTCCAGTCAATGTCGGTGTCCAATAAAATGTCTCCGAATACTGATAATTATGAAGCCAACCAGATTTCTAATGCGGATGGGTATCACCATCAAAAGGAAAATGCCCATTCTTCAGAAGGCATTGCTGAAAAAATGGAAACTGTAGACGAGGAAGAGGAAGAAATTGACAGGAAGGAGTGCAAGTCAGATCAATTTCTGAGCGAGCCAGAACTATCACTGAGTGATTACAGTTATTTTAGCCCAAGTCTATCCTACTCTGACAGTGATTCTGAAGCATCCAGAGACAATATCTGTCATACTCTCAAAGATTCTCCTGGTCCCTTAAGAAAGCCATCTTTGGGCACCAAGTTACAGGAATCTGTTACATCTAACCATAAGAGCCCTAAAAGAAATGGTGTTATAAGAACATCAGGTATCCAAAATTGTTCAAGTCATAAAAGACCTGTTTGGGAGGAAAGGAAGGATCACAATCGGAGACTCCATAGAGTTCCTGAATGGAGGATCCTTCCTAATAATGATAGCTATACCTCTCCCACACTTAGGGATCGCTCATCCCTTGATTGTAGCAGACAGATTGAAAATCTGCATGATTTTGATTATCGAAATGGAGAAGATTTCTCTTATAGTCGGCAGAAAGACCCTTCTTGTGGTTACAATGGTAAAAGGTGCAGGGATGACCATGCTCAGGCTGTTTACAAAAAACACTGTCATAGAAAATATAATCACAGCTTTAAAGATGAGATGATTCCACAGAACAGAAGGGATTGGAATGAGAAGGAATTTTTCCATGAACGAAGCTGTAGAATAGATGATCAAGATACGTGCAAAGATTTGTATAGTTCTGGAAGAGGACTCTTTCCGGAGGACGTGATTCCTCCCACTTATTGGAGGTCAAGACATTTGGTTTCCAAGTACAACAATCACAAAGAGAGAGAAATTCTATGGAAAAGGAAGAGTGGAAACATCCAATTTCAGAAGAGCACTCACAGTATGCGCTTGCTTGGTCATGAAAATGAAGATGACTTAATGCAAGAAAATTGTGGAAGATCTGTTCCACTGGCCAACCAGAAAAGGTTTTCTTTGAATGAAAAATGTGAAAGGCGCAACTTTATTGGGAGAGAAGGGAATCCTTCCAGTAGAAGGGTTAAATATGGCTGTGATCCCCGTATGGATTTGAATAGTTCATGGAACATGGAAACTGAAGAAGATTATTGTGATCCACTTCATCAACATTTTTTCTCCAAGTATCAGAGGGAAACTTATGAATCCAATGATGGAAGGTGGCAGGAGAAGTTGCCGTCAAGAAGTGTTATGTTCAACTCCAGATTAACTGAAAGATATAGGAGACCAAAGAGACGAATATGCATCAGGGAAGGCCAGGATCGTGGTTGGGATGGTAGTTTTAACGATACCATTGATGCTGAAGATGGTATCATTTATCCTGACGATCAGGTTCATTTGGAGAGGAGAAAATATAGCAGGAGATCTAGAGTACTTAAGTGGAAACAGGATGAATCTATTTTAAGGCATCATGTTGGCGATTTTTATGTTGAAAGGAAACCATGTTTCTATGGAGTAACTTCAACACATGAAAAAATTCATGCTAAACATAGATCTGCCACTGGTGGGGTGGTGGTTAATGGTATGGATTTTAGCCGGCATAGCTACAAAATGATCAGAGAAGGAAGTAATGCTAGGTGTGTCAATAGAAATCCTGGTAGGATGTATAGAAGGGGGCATGAGAAGATGGTCAGGAGGTGCTGTGATCCAGTTGACTTGAATGTTGGAGAAGTAAAGGTAAACTTAGGGAAGCTGAGATCAAAACCTTGTACAACTGTACTTGTATGTATTAGTGCTCTTCTTTTGAGCAAGTCTTTATTCTTGTTAATGCTATCTCATTGTGTGTTTATCCGACATTTCTTCTCATGTTAAAATTTCCATGTGATTCACTTTGTGAAGCTCACTAAGAATTTTTTCATGTCTTCCCATGCTCTATTGTCAATAAGCCATTCAGGATAAAAAAACACTCAGTAATAAGCAGTTGATCGTGTTCTGCAATTTCCCCATTGCAAGTGTAGTGTGATGTTTCTTGTTATGGCTATGGAATTGATATTTAACATGCTACCTTTCCATTTGATGTTAGTATGGAATTTTCAATAGTATGTCCTTGTTTGTTATTGTAGAGACTTCAGAAGGTTGAGAAATGAAACCAGCTTGTCGGGAAAATATTAGTTTTCTAGGAATCAGATTTTGATAAACCACTATTACAATGCTTGTACCTGATATTGCATGTTATGCTCCTCTGAAAGTATATTTGCATGTGATTTGCATGCTATGCTCTTCTGGTGATCATTCATACATTTTATATCCTCTACACTTTATATACTTGCCACTTCCGAAGTGAGATATTTTGGTATATTTAGCATGCTTCCTTCATGGATCTTATATTTAAGATTTGTTAATAGTAGGGGCAGATTGGCAAATGAAATTTAGAAAGCCATTACATAGTTTCTTTTGCACTGAAGAAGGTTATTGTGAATTTGAATGTAAAGTACCTCCAAAACGACAGGGCAATGTAATTATAGTTTTTTTCTTAGATGCATTGATTACCCTCTGGGGTGAAGTTTTTAAATATTTATCAAGTTATCAACATTGCATCCCTCTGCCCCCCTTAATACTCTGGTGTATAGTTGACTCCAATAAAAGGAATATTGTTATTGATAACTCAATGGCATGATAATTGCTTCCTAAATTATGAATTTTGTGGGGAATCTGTGATTTACTTAATATCGGGAAAATTTATCTGATTGACGGTTGTTGCAGATTGTAACAATTCTACTTGATAATTTTTATTTCTTTGAGTTTTTGAATTAGCCATCTCTTTGACAGCGTGTTCCAGCATTTACATTTCACTCGCCGTTATGCAATCTCATATATTTTGTGACTGATCCTTATGATTACTATACCCCTGCTTTTCTGCTTATTCATCATCTGTCTTTTTTAGTTGATTCAGATATTGATTTGGTATGTCTTGATGCATAGAGACATTAGCAAACTGTTTTCCTTGCAAAGAGTTATGATCTCTTGTTGCATTGTTGTTGTGAAGTGAATTCTTTTTGAGATTTGTCTGATGTTCAAATTTGCGCTTATTGTTTCATGCATTGCTCTTGGATGTTCAATTATCCTATTCAATCCTGTCCTAGGCGCATGTTGTTGCATTATCATGTGAAATATTGTCCATTTGTTCATTATCCTTTTTTTTTTCTTTTTCACACACCAAGTCCATTGTGATTTTAAGCTCTGTATTATGTGGTAGATTATCATTTCCTATTAGCTGCATGATTTGACACCATGGAGGTTATTTGCTAATTTATTGCTTTTGTCTATGCAACCAGTATCTCTTTTTATCAATTCTGTTGTTATTTCATGGTTTGTCTTCGCTGAGGGAAGAGCTACTAAATACAAGCACCACTCGTAATGTTGCATAACCAGTTTTATAATGTGAACGGTTTAAATTTTTTTTTTGTCTTCTTGTGAAGAATTTGTAATGGATTACATTTATTTTGCAAGGAGAGGATTTGTTTGATAGGGTTCTAATGAATTTGACCTTCTCAATGCCAAGACATCCTCAGTGTGTTTGTGAAGAGCTTGCCTTTGGTTCTAGGAAAGTCGATATGTTTGGAAAAGAACTAAATATAGGTCAGCCCATGGAATGCTAATATTAATTAAGCTTTGGGAACGACTGGGTTCTTGTTGTAGCAGTAGTCATTTTGATGGACTGTTTGTAAATGGGTATTTAACTCAGCATAGGCTGAGAAGGTGTCTAATGCTGTCTTGTAAAGATAGGGAATTTACTACATCTGAAGACAGCATACAAATCCTGCCAATCTATATATAATTTTTAGTAGCTTGTTTCTTAAGATGCCAGAGTTGATGACTAATTCAAATGATTGTGGACTTGCTATAAAATATCTGCACAGATTTGCTATCTTAATGGTTTTCAGGATTTTGCTTATTTGGGTTCTCCTGCAATGTGATCTAGACTTTTTACAATTTTGATATGTTCTTTGAATCATTCAATTTTCTCCATAGTTTTTTGTTTTATTTTCTATCAATATCGTAGGTAGGTATACATGGTTAACATTTTCTTATGGCAATATATTATGAAGTTCCCTGAAAGATGTTCTAATGGTCGAAGTTTAATGCAGAAAAGTATGTTTAAAAGGATGGATCTGAAGTTTGCCAAGGAGCCAATGTGTTCGAAGGATTTCAATGAATCCCAGACAGGAATCCAAACTGATGTTCTTGAAACCGGAGGCGATGATAAAGAGAAATGGATCGGTAAATCTCAAGTTACTGAGCACAATGAAAAATTGAACATTGAAGACGGCCAGATAATGGCAGAAGAATCAAGCATGGAAAGCAAGTTGGCAAAAAAATGTGCTTTTAAAAGTGTGGTTCCAACTTGCAATGCGAAGAATAGAAATTTTCTCTGTGAAAATGCTTCCAGTAGAAACAAGAATGATGGGGCAGTTGACAGTAAACGGATACTGGACACGATAGCAAAGATGGAAAAACGTAGGGAGCGCTTTAAGGATCCAATTGCACAGAAAAAGGAACTGGACAAGACTTCCGAACCCCAAGTTGAAGTCATAATCGATACAGTTCCAGCTAACCAAGATAGGCCAGCCAGAAAAAGACGATGGGGTGGAACTTAGGTTTTTGCGTTCGCAGGTACATTGCATTTATCCTTTCTTAATCATCCATTCTGGGGCTCCAGGTTTACCTCAGACTGTCTATTGATGGATAGAAGCAGGCAAGTTATCATGGAAATTACTACTCGATGACTGACAAATTATGTGGAGGCCCGGTGGAAATATTTTCATTTTTCTTGATATAATAAATGCCATGCATTATTTAATTGTGCTGATACACATCTATGATGCTCATCATAGTGTTAATTTGATATTTAATTGATGGCTACGACAAGTCCCTGTTGTATGATATTCAGAGCTTGATCATTATTTTCTTTCATGTTAATATTTATTGATTAGGATAAACTTGATGATTAATGCATAGTAACAAGCGTCGATGCTGAGTCTTCTAGCTGTAGAATATTTTTTGTTCGTCTCTCTCAGTCCCTTTCTGTCAGGATGCGTGTTCATTCTCTCAAAATGATGCTATCTGTTGAGTTTGTAGGTTGATGCGTGAACTGTTGCATAGCACTGTGCTACTGTTCGCACTTGTTTATTTTTTTCACACTTTGTTTTCCATCATTCACCAGTGGGAATCTTTTTTCACACTTTGTACTACCAGTGAGATCAAGCTACTTTGGTTATTTTTATTTTTAAAAATTTATTTTTGATATAGAATATTAAAACAATTTCAAAAAAAAATTGAAGTGAAGAAAAAAAAATAATTTAAAAACTTTTTTTAAAATAAAAAACTAT
>Ga0307515_10019382_pt1 | contig 12252 bp, 4 predicted proteins | sample 17_EM_MG_FD_194513 | JGI IMG/M metagenome (GOLD analysis project Ga0307515, IMG submission 194513) | Populus trichocarpa ectomycorrhiza microbial communities from riparian zone in the Pacific Northwest, United States - 17_EM | ecosystem: Host-associated > Plants > Roots > Unclassified | place...
ATAAAATCAAATTGAGTTTAATAAACATAGTTTATGAATATTAATGATCTTTTTTTTCTCGTAATTTTTTTGTTCTAAAAAAAAAAAGAATAATCCGTCCATTAAACCTGGATTTCTAACAGTTGCAAATCGATTACAATATTATAGAATATGTTAGTATTTTTTGCCCTTTTTGTCAAATTTTAGATTTTATTTCAATGATAGGTATGAATTCTTACCTTATAAAACCATTGACATATACATATTGTCATTGTTTAACCCATGATCGAAGAGTGTGGTAAAAAGAATTTTTTGTGCTTGTAATATTGATATGTGTGTAATTTAAAAGTATAGCGGTTGTTGTTTTTTAAAGTATTTTTTATCTAAAAATATATTAAAATAATTTTTTTTAATTTTTAAAAATTATTTTTGACATCAGCACATCAAAATCATTTGAAAACTTAAAAGAAAAATAAATTTAAGCCCAAAAAATTTGAATTTTTGATAATTTATGGAATTTTGATATAATTTTATCATTTTTTAATTTTAATTACATGTGAACGTTATGAATAATAAAACTTGTGGATATTTTTATCAAGCCAAATAATTAGATACATATATTTCACACATAACTAGAATTATTTTTTAATTAATATGGGTGTCCGGATCAATTTAAATGCATCTCAACTAATCTCACAAGTCTTAAAATTAACGACCATGTAAGTTTCTAGTGGTTCTGAGATTTGTAAGACTTAAATTAATAGCTTCTAGAAAGTAAATTTAGAATCTGACCAGTTAAGTTAAGCCATTTATAATTATAACTAGAACTTTTATACATATGGTCAGGGATTTTGTGTGGAATATCTCGTTATAATTTTCCAGGAGAATCTGGAGCCCTAGATAAAATTGAAGGATAATGGTCATCGAAAGCAGCCAAGTCCTCAACCTCACACACAGCAGCATTTATCCTCCCAGGAGCCTATTATTATACGTGGCGGGTGGCAATTGGCTCAACCGTAGGCTCGACAGGGTCCATGTGTCACAGGGAACGTTGAGGACTTGCATAAATAATCCACCCAGCTCTGAGATTATCAAAAACAAAAGTAGCGGAGCCAGGTTTCGATCCTGGGACCTGTGGGTTATGGGCCCACCACGCTTCCGCTGCGCCACTCCGCTCCGTTGACTTTTCCGAGAGTCATGTTATTAATATATTAAATTATATGTAACCCCAACTGCACAGCTCACGGAGCCTCAATCCTTATCTCATGGCAAGGCTGTTACTGGGATGGGCTCTTGTCTTGTAAGGTCCATGACCATGGACAAGGTAGACTTTTTCGTAGCTATAATACCCTGCTTGTTTCGTGATTTGGTTCAAGATTTAGGAACTGATTGGGAATGTGGTTTAATTTGTATTTTAATTTTTTTTTAGTATTTTTAAATCATTTTGATATAATGATATAAAAGTAATTTTAAAAAATTTTAAAAAATATTATTTTTGAGTAAAAAACACTTTAAAAAGTAACCGTAACCACACTCCTAAACACACACTTAGATCGAACAATCTTGGGTTAACGAGATGATTTAACTTTTTAAATTTTTTTTTAACTAAAATAATTTTATTTTAAACAATTTTTATTAAAAAAATTTATGTTATTGTAGATAAAAATTATAAAAATATTGATTATATCTCATCTAGTTTTAACTGGTCATACAAATTTAACAAAATCAACCTTTAAATAATTCGAGGCCAGACTAATTTGATAACTATTGTTTTTTCACGCACTACTCATAACCCACACAGATTAAATATTGGGCTTAACAGCCCACAAATTCCTGGACTCAGGGATGTTTTCATACTTTCCCTAATAAACATTTTCAAATTTCACAGTTTTTGTTAAAAAAAAAAAATCAAAAGGAGCTACTGCACTTTTCTATAACTTAATTGCTTTTTTTAACGAAGAATAAAAAATTATAAAAAAATTTATATTAATATATTTTCAAATAGTATCATAATACTAAACATGCATTAAACAATAATACACTCCAATCATGTCTTTAAAAAATTTAAGGATTAATTTATAATTTAAAAATTTAAAAATAATCATGAAATTATATAAAAATCTTCAAACAATAAATTACTTATCAATTTTATTAAACTTGTTAGATTTAAATCCCGAGTTATATATTATATTGGATGAGTTATTCATGTTGGTTCAATAATCAATATCATTTCATTTGATTTTTTTAAAAAAATTTGAATCAAATTTTAACTAAACCATGATTGATTTTAAATTATATCAAATTTAAATTAATTATTTTTTAACATTTTATTTATTTTTGTGTTTCAAAAATACTTTTAAAAAAAATATTTTTTTTTCTTTACTTCAAATTAATATTTTTTTTAATACATTTATATCATTTTTATAGACTGGTATTAAAAATATTTTTTTAAAAAAATATTATTTTAATATAATTTTAAATAAAAATATTTAAAAAATAACCACAATTATAATTACACACCCACACGTGTTATTATATTAGAAAGTTAGGAACTGTAAATCACAGCTGATAATACACGGGACGACCAAAAAAAAAAAAACCGAAACGGAAAGGTCAACTTACTAATTAAACAACAGACAAAGACACTACCATATCACTTCACTACCCCTTTCTCTTTACTTATCTTTCCGGCCTGCTCTCTCCAAAGCGGCTGTACGAGGCATAGAAGGGGAGGCATCATCCATCCATCCATCAGAGAAATAAAGAGAGGGAAAGAAAGCAGTGGTGTTTTTTTTCTTTTATATTTATCCATTTTCTCTTCTCTTATTGTTAGGGTTTTGTGTTTGAAAAACAATGATCGACTTTGCTCGTGTTCAAAAGGAGCTGCAAGAATGCAGCAGAGACATGGAGGCTTCTGGCATCAAAGTGGCACCTAAATCTGACAATCTTGCTCGATTAACCGGAACTATTCCTGGTCCTATCAGCTCTCCTTATGAAGGTGGCACTTTTCAAATTGATATCACTCTCCCAGGTAACATACTTGAAACAAACACTAGCATACAAGGAGTTTCAGTTTTTGTTTATGTCTTAGAGATACTTTACAGCTGAATTTTGATGGGGTGTCTTTTTTTTTAAAAAAAAAAAAACAATCGAGCTGCATTTGAGTGCTTGCTTATTGGATGAAAAAGAAAGTTGGGAAAGAAAAAGAAACATACTTGAAGATTGAAATTGAAAATCTTGCCCAGTCGTTTTAGTTGCTGTAAGAGTAATTTTATAAGGCTAGTTAGGGTATTTAAATGTGTATCAAGTGTTGTTAATTTGGAGGAAAAGGAGGAATTATGATGTGGGTTTTGGGGGTTTGAAGTGAGTGTGTGTTTTTACCGTGTATTTGATTTGGTTTATTCTTTGGCAATCTGTTGAATTTCCAATGCCAGTGCTCTGTCGCAGGATGTTTGTTTGGCGGTTAAAAAAGTTGATATGAAGGAAATGGGCTATCGCGTTCATTGTGTCATATTATTACTACTAGCTATAGTTGCTTGACAGGGTGTTTGTGTTAGCTATATTTGAAGTGGAGGATATAGAGACATTTATTGACCTGCATTTGTAATGTTTTGTTCTTTTTGTAGATGGATACCCCTTTGAGCCTCCAAAAATGCAGTTTGCAACAAAAGTCTGGTAGGGCGAAGTTGGAGTAAGCTGTTTTTATTTCCGCAGCTTTTTTAAGAATTATGGTAGTGTGTTATTTACAGTTGTGCTATGAATGGTGGTCTTAAGAACGTAATATGAGACATTGTATGATTGTAGTAGGGCTGTTGTGCTGTTGAAAACTAGATTTTTATGGCTTATATTTCAATTGGCTGAACGGAAGTGGAGAACGATAGTGATTCTTTTAAATCAAATGGACTGGATAATTGTATCACCTTTTAATATAAATTGCTGAAGGGAATATCTGCCTATCATGTATCTGTTGGCTTCAAAAGGTTCCGTTGGTTGTTGATTGATATGATTTATAAATGCTGTAGAACTCGTTATAGTTTTTTGTTTGGGCATATATATATATATTGGCTCGTGTTACTTCAAATCCCAGCTTTTCCCGCTTCTCATGGAATTAGCTTCTGTCTTCATTTTCTTTCTCTTCATTTTTTTTTTGATGTTTTCATTTTCCATCATATCTTTCAAAAAGCTACACTTAGTACCATTGATCACCTTAAAGCAAGGATTCAACTAGTTTTGTTCATTCCATGCTCTTAAATTATAGGTGATTTACAGTCGATTGGCTAACATTCATTTTTTTTTCATTAAATGTTACATGGCCTTGTGGAAAACTCATTTGAACCAGGGTTTTAATTGCCAGTATTTAGGTGGACATGCTAGGGACGAATCCGGATGTTGCATTTGGGAGGGCAAGGTTTTATAATTTTGAATTTGGAGGGGCCATTCTGTAGAACTTAATTAAAATTATATGCAACAATTTGAGGGGGGGTATTGAGAATTTTAAAATTATTTGCATAACTTTTCTCCAGTCGGCATTTGAGCTGATGGTACTTCCATTATCATTTATGATGTCATTACCTGCTGAAGGCACCCTAATATTAGCAGCCAAAGTGGGGCAATCTGCCTGGACATTTTGAAGGACCAGTGGAGCCCAGCACTCACCCTAAAGACAGCACTTCTTTCTGTCCAAGCATTGCTCTCTGCTCCTGAACCTGACGATCCTCAAGATGCTGTTGTAGCACAACAGGTCTGGTTCGCTGCCATTCTTTGCCTCAATGTCACTGGTTCTGTATTATATATCTCTTTTGAGTTTGGTTTATTTGCTTGTTGGAATACAATATCTCAGAGGTTATTAGATTTTTGCTATTTCTTACAATCTTTTCATTAGATTTTCTATTCTAGTTAATTTTTTTTTCTCATATTCAACTTGGTGTTGTGGATATTGCAGTATCTTAGAGACCATCAGACCTTTGTTGGCACAGCTCGCTACTGGACAGAAACTTTTGCCAAGACCTCATCGCTTGGGGTTGAGGAAAAGGTAACTTGTTTTATTCTATATGCTCATCTCGTTGATTCTATAATTTTCTCAAAATTTTCACAGCAGGTAGCACTTTCTAACATATCAATTTTTCTTTTGTATTAGAAACAACATATATATGTCTGTTAATACATCTGTAATGCCTTTTTTTAACCTAATATTGATTGGCGCAGGTTCAAAAACTTGTGGAGATGGGTTTCCCTGAAGCTCTGGCGAGAAGTGCACTAGAATCTGTTGGTGGTGATGAAAACTCGGCTCTTGAAAAGCTTTGTTCTGGTTAAGGAGGGGATGAAACTGACAAAACTGAATAATTATATCCTCGTATAGTTTTACTTAACAAGTCCTTTTCTTTGGGCTACTTTGCCTGCTTTCTTTACTGTCCCTTTTACTGAGTGAATCTGCCTTCGACTTTCATCATATGGACGGAGTTCCTGAGAAAAACTGTATTGATTGCTGTTTAATCTATGGAGAAATCTTGGCTTGTACACTTTTACACGGGAAACTATTACCTGGTGCCTCTTTTTTATCTCCTGGTTCTAAGATAAGCAATTACTTGACATACACAGTTCCTGCTGCTCTGGGAAAAAAAAACATGGTTAAAAACAACTGTGTACCATGTTGTAATGGCAAAACACAAGCCTCCTCTCACATGCTAATGCTGTGATGACATTTAAAAGAGTTTTGACAATGAAATCCGTACAAAGTCACTCTTATTGATATCTTTTCTATGGAGCAAATGCTCGAAAACTTGGCTAAAATCATATCTAGACTAGCAAGAAACTAACCTTCAACGTAAATCTTTGCAAGAAAGGAGCCAGCAGAACAGAGAAGGCTGTGGGAATAACATATATTAACCTTAATTTCCGTGTGCGTTACACCGCTTAGCTCAGGAATGTGAAGATCAAGCACCTGAGCTTGCTGAATTAAAGGCACTCAATATTAGTAAGCAACACTAATAAAGAAAAACATAATGAATAGAAAACAATGTAGAAGAACAGTCACATGCAGGAGTGCTGTCCAGGCTCACCTGAAGAGTTTGTGGCTGTCAAAGTTAACTTGACAGCTGACGTATCTCAGATACACTGTAGTCACAAAAACGAATCCCAAGAGATACTTCGTTAACACTGGGAGGTTTTAGAAAAAAACCACTCTCTACTTTTGGCCCACTGATCTTTACAAATATGGTGAGATTCACCGCCAGATATCTCAAGAACCTCCAAATTACAGCAATCCCTTGTTTTCAACTCCTCCAACTTGAGCAGAACAGACTAGTCATTTCTTCTCTCTTCGTTCTTTTGTGCGCATTCGTTGTAAACTTGTGCTTCGCTTAATTGGGACAGAGATTTAGGTGGAGTTTATAATAATGAATAGAATAGTGGGAACGAAAATGAAAGTTTTTTTTTTTTTTTTGGGTAGTTATTTGGTTGGAAGTAAAGAAATGAAAATCATTATTAACATGAATTTTTTAAAAATTATATTATTGTTGTTGTTATTACTATTACATCATCACCTTTTCTTTTATTGTCATCGCAATGAAATCATCTTATAATTATTATTTTTATTTAAAAAACAAGATAATAAGAATTTAGATTTTATTACGATTTCTTGTTATTATTTCAAAAACAATATTATAATTAAAATATCATTTTAATTTCTCTATTTTTTTCATTACAATTCCTCCATTATAGTTCCAAAACATTCATAGTCTTTCCTTTTATAAGAATATAGGAAGGACGAGCACAACTCTTAGATATTTTAAAACAAGTTCTTGCATAATTGTAGAGCGTTCTCCCACCTGAACATTTATACGAGGATGTTGTTATCATGAATTAAAATTTTAAAGTTGAAATATTGGCTAAATTCTTAAAGAATTTTATAAATTTGGTGTAAATTCCAAAAAATATGAAGAAAAATCAACAAATGTATTTTTCTAAAAACCATGCTAAAAAATCTCTCATTTCTATCAAGATCGGACTATATACAACAAGCGAAAAATATTTTTTTATTTTAATTTTTTTATAGAGCCATGTTTTGCAAAATCATATTTTTGTTCAAAATAAATTATCAAAACACGCCTAAGGAAGTGTTTGTCAAATAAGCCATTAAGCCAAAAAATTTTTTATCAAAATAGTGGCAAACCAAACAAAACCTTAAGCATTTGACCCGATTTTTAACTAGACCGAGTAAACCAAAAACATTGGTTCAACCATGAATCGAACAAAAAACCAAGGTTTCACCTAATGATGATATACGAACTTGTAAAAACCAAAATCAAATCAAAATAAAATCTACAATTAACACTCAAGACAATATTCTTTGGATAAACATGAAGAAAATCTAACATACATTGTCAAGCCCAGAAATAAATTTTAGGCCTCTAGACCAAGCTTTCTTAACCCCAACAAGCCATATTATTATAAACAAACATGTTTGAATAGCTAACAAATAGCCTCGAATCATCAAGATCATGTATAAGATTTCAACTTTCAAAACTGCAATCCTATTATCAGCCAATAAAAACATCAAAACTTAATCCAAAACTGACTCTTTAAACACCTGAGACCTTAACTAAACTCAAGAATCAAGAACATGCATTATCAACCTAACAAAAAGCCATCAAACACCTACTGCTACCTTTTTCAGATTCCAAAACTACCATTTGTCATCAAAATCAAACACAAACACCTATTAAACATCCCAACAACATTTACAACAACTTCAAAATAAGATTAATCAATCAAAACAACATTTTCATTCATTAACCCATATAAATGTTAAAACACAAAATAATACCAAAAATATTCAAAAACAACGTTAAACATTGAAAAAGTATGAATGGGCAGACCACATGGACTCTACTCTTGAGTTTTTACATGGTTATACCTTCTACAAGCTTGCTGGCTATAGGCTGATACTTCCCTTATCTTTTCTTTCCTTCTTTCCTTTTCACTTTTTATTTTTTTCAAAGCTTGCATGACCTTCTATGTTAGGTCTTTGAACCCTCACACTAGGATCCTTTGTAACAAAGTATATCCTCACTTTTCTCTCTTCTCTCTCTGTTTTTTTTTTAATTTCTAGGAGTATTTATAGGGTTTTTCTAAGTTTTTTTTATGGATTCTCTCAACGATTGATCAAATCTCAATCATTTGATTAAGATGAGAGAGCCATAGAGAAATGTTAATAACTGGAACCTTTGTCCTTCAATGGTTTTTTGGGGATGATGGTTTTACCTAAGTGGTTTTCTCTTTCTTGGAGATAAAAACATACATTTCTCACCTTCTGATCTTGGATGAAAGATTTATAGCCCTTGATAAGAACCTTTTGGGAGTTTTTAAGTGTGAACACGTGAAAATGTTAGGTGGTTTTACACAAATGAGTATCTCAATCAAGATTGATTGAGTTTTCCACTTTTGAGGCTTTGCTAAAAAAACTCTAATGTAAACATCATCGGAGACCCCCTGAACTTGGTAGAGGAGTTGTACGCCTTTCTTTTGGATCTATCATTGCTCCATTTAGAGGTCTGTAACTCCATATTTATTTGTTTAAAAGTGCTAACTCAATCAACCTAAAATTTGAAAATGCAGTGATGGCTTATTAGAGACAAGATGTTAGAGACTTTGATGGAAGAATTAGGATATAAACGTCCAATTTCATGAAAATAGGGCTATAGAAGGGATGCTTTTCTTCCATTTATAAAAAAACCTCATGTCATTTGGAGGTTTAGAACTTCATAACGAGCTCTTGGAAGGTGTCAACTCGATCATTCACAACTGTCAAGGAAAGTGATGAACAGTGGTTGAACGACACGTCGTCTAGGTTTAACCCCTAGAAATTAGAGTTTTTAATTTGGGATCTAATAGATTTTATTTTAGTACCTGCTCTTCCAATTGCTTTTAATTGCACCTGTAATTGCCTCACAAACTTTTAATTTCATGCAATTTCACTCTTGTCAAACTCAATCATCAGCCCTAAAGTTTAATGTCATTTTCATCTTGGTTTTTGGTTTCTGATTTGTGCATTTGGATCCTTAATTGACCATCAAACTTTTAATTTTCTTTAACTTGACCCCTGATTTGGTCAATTTCAGCTCTTGAAGTCTTGCGTCTTTTATGATTTGATCCTTGGTTTTAAATTTCTTTTATCAAATCTCTAATTAGCTATCAAACTTTTATTTTTTTCATAATTAAACCCACTAATTTGACCAATTAAACTTTTCAAAGGTCAATTTCAGTCCCCAAACTTCAATTTCTTCCAATTGACTCCAAAAAACTGATTTTCCTTTCAATTAAATCTTCAATAAAATTAATTAAGCCTTTCAAAATCCTTATTAAGACCTTACTCATCCAAATTTGTATTTATTTACCCCAAATAAAAATATTATCATCGAATGAGTCTTTTATCAATCAGAATTGGGCCATCAATTTTGTCAATCTTATACATTATGGTCCTCCTACTTTTCCATTTATCATTTTGGTCATTCACCACCAATTTTGACAATCTTTTAGGCTTTCTTCATGTGTATCCTCTTGTATTTTTGGATTTTCTTTTTTTTTTATTTTCTTGATTTTTTTATGGGGTAAAAAATGGGTAACATTATAGACTACCTAAAAAAAACATAGTTTAACTAAAAAATTCAAGACAATTTTTTTAAAAAAATATTTAGACAATAACATATTGAATCGACCTGAGTTAACCTATGTTAACATGTAGAAACTGTGACTCAGGTCATGAGACTATAATAACCTCATAGAAAGAAAATAAAAATAAAAACATATTGAAGCCCAATTCTCAACCAACCTAATTTTGAAGAATAAAATTAAAAATAAATAATTAAAAAAAACCCGAGTTAACTTGCCAACTTGGATTATAAGACCATGACCCAATAGAAAATAAATCATGAAACTCAATTTCTAATCATTCCAACATCAAATGATGAAATTGAAAAACAAATCATTTAAAAAGGATAGAAACAAACCCAAGTTAACCCAATTTAACCAGCCAAACCCTTGACTTGGATCATGCATGAGACTGAGATAATCTCATAGAAAGCAAACAAAAATAAATTATGAAGGTTAATTTTCAATTAACTCAAACAATAAATGATAAAATCAAAAAACAATCAATTACAAAAAGAAATTCGTTAATCAATTTCAAATCCATACTATCTATTATTCCATTTCTCTTTTTTTTTAAAAAAAAAACTACACTGTCGATCTAATCAATATTTGTACCAATTAATTAAAACCCATATGTGAAACATTGGCATGGTGATAGCATTGTAAATTTCTAAACAAGGAATTCGTTCATTCATCAACCAAAAAAAAAAAAATATTACAGTGGCGCCGCCTTCATTTTATTAAATTAATGCACAGTGACACGTTTATATGGTTGAACTTAGTTGCAAGTTACACTTGGAATGGCGATAAAGATAATTCAATAAACACTCAGAGCTTCTGCAGAAGCATAATTATTTACCTATAATTAAGATCGTGGAGAAGACAATTCAAGTGCAGTGATAAATAGTGACTCTTCTTGCATGAGGTGGATGGCAAACAATCAACAGCATCATTGCCAAGACAAGAGCTAGCACAAACCCTAATAGCTTCGTATCATCATCATTTGAATCTGAGCAGCAGTACCCCATCTTTACACCTTCAACCTCGATCCAATTCTGTATCACTTTTTCCTCAAGATGCCAAGAACGCTCTGAGGGGATATGGAGCTAGCCAAGTGCGTGGTGATCGTGCAAGAATAAATCGAAGGTTCGAGGCAATGACTCCAATCCACACGATGCAAAAGCAAGGGCATGTGTTGGCTGGCTCCAATAGCTGGCTCTCTCGCTTCCAATTATTTGGTTTTGGATGCTTGTGAGCAACCCTTTTGGTCTTTGTCTTAACCCTCATCTTTTCAGGACGACTGGGATTGTCTACCAAACATGGGGTTGCCGTTCCACACATATATAATTAAGTAGTTTTTTATTTTTTTTCTGTATTTTAATTTACCTGTTCTCTACCACAGAAAGATATTAACCCTTCCTTGTAGAAGTGTGAGGTCCATTGCCCTACTCATGGGGATCATTGATGCAAGCACAGAAGCATATAATGCAGGGCCATTCAATTCAACTCTCAATAAAAAATATCAGAATTAATAATTGAAAGATCAAGTAAAGGAAGGAAGTAATCAGAAGCATGGAATTTATATTATAAAAATAGCCTAGAGATCATCGAAATAAATTAAGATTAAGACTATGGCTACCACTGCCTATGTCCTTGTCAGGAAAAAAAAGATAAAAGAAAAGACATTGCATTAGGTTAATCCTCTATCATCAAATTAAAGAAATTCCATGGGATTGAGGTGAACTAGAATGTTAATTAGGAGGTAGTTTGGGAATGCGCGCGGTTTGTACTGTAATTTGAATTTTTTTTATTTTTTTATATTAAATTAATATTTTTTTAGTATTTTTTTTTGTTTTTGATTGTTATTAATAAAAAAAATTAAATAAATTATTTTAATACAATTTCAAATAAAAAATATTTTAAAATATACTTTATATACACGGAAATTTCAAATACTATTTAAGACCAAAAGGTTGAAGCATAATAGGTGAGTTGCACGATTTGCGTGCAGTAGTATTTAAGAGTTATTAATTACGATTTTTATAATTTTTATTTTTTTAGAAAATATTTTTTACTTATTTCTTTCCAATACGTTTTTTATTTAAATTATTTATGTCATAAATTGTTTCTGAAATATAATTTTTCTGGATTTATGACTTAAGTTATTAAAATTTAAAACACGACTGTTCATAAATCATGTCAAGTAGATTTTAAATTTATGGGGAAAAGAAGAGCAAATTCCCTTCACTTTCACTAATTCATTTATTATTGAATTTTAATTTTCAGCCACTTTTTGATTGGTACATTAATTAATTAACACTTTAGTTTGGTATACTTTCTTTTCAGAAATTGATGTAACATTTTCGTTTTTTCATGTTCTACGACAACTGTGTCAAACATCTGTCGTGTTTTGTACTCATTTTTTTTAGAATTTTTTTTAAACCATAATTTATTGAATAAAATTAAAAATGTGTATGGGTATATTGATTTGAACGATATTAAATTCGAGATCCACAAAACAGATGCTAAAGAAGAAAGAATAAAATGGTGTCTGATGCGCTGATCTTATAACTTCATGGTAAAATGAGGTTTACTCTTCAGCTCTACGCAGTGTTGCCTAGCTTA
>Ga0307515_10019383_pt1 | contig 12252 bp, 6 predicted proteins | sample 17_EM_MG_FD_194513 | JGI IMG/M metagenome (GOLD analysis project Ga0307515, IMG submission 194513) | Populus trichocarpa ectomycorrhiza microbial communities from riparian zone in the Pacific Northwest, United States - 17_EM | ecosystem: Host-associated > Plants > Roots > Unclassified | place...
TATTTTATATATATTTCAAAATTATTTTGATGTGCTAATATTAAAAATATTTTTTTAAAAAAATAAAAAATATTATTTTAATATATTTTCAAATCAAAAATACTTTTAAAAAAACCGGTACTAGATCTCTATACATCCCTAAATAGCTAAAGCAGCAGCTCGCGCATATGGATTTCCAACCTCATATCACTTTCTGAATTATAAATTAACATTGTCAAGGATATATTTCAGAAGTAGATATCTCTTATCGCTCATTTGCAACATTCTTTCTTATTTAGAAAAAAAATAATTCTTGAGATTAAATAAAAAAAGTTTACTTGTCTACTGATTCCAAATATCTATTTTAGATGAGGTTTTTTTTAATAATATCACTCAAAATTTTTTAATTTGATGATCAAAGATATCTTTAAAATAACTTATTTATTAATTAAAACTAAATTTTTAATCCACACAATCTTTAATGAGCAGGGACAAATCCAGGGTTTATTATTTAGGAATTATTTGAAAATTTTCTAAAAAACGAGGGATTTGATTTTCTCTTCAAACTTTGGAGGGGTCATGGCCCGTCTCTAGTTTAGACTTTAGAGTGCACCTCCACAGCAAATTAATGTCCTAAAATCTAATCAATTCGGGTTTTTTTTGGGTGCAAATCAATTGGATTCTATGAAACGCCAGAAATCTCTTTTGTGCACATTTATTTTTATATTTTAAAAATATTTTTAAAAATTATTAATTTTTTACTTTAAATTAATATATATTTTTTTTTGATGTTTTCAACTCATTTTGATATTTAAATATCAAAAATAATTTTTAAAAATAAAAATATATTATTTTAATATATTTTTAAATAAAAAACATTTAAAAAAATAATTCAACAATATTTATCCTATGATGTTAGCTGATATTAATGGTTGGTAGATTAGAGATGGCAATAAATCACCTGTTAGTCCAACACTTACTGACCACACATCATCCCTATGAAAATCAGACGTGGGTGCTGCAACTGCATTATTGATCATACAGGCAACCACTACGTGCAGGACACTATATACATTGTAGTGGGCCAGTGGCCCATTGTATTATTAACACATCGACAGGTAAAATAACTGTTTGTCAGGAGTTTGGAAGAAGCAGAGAGGAATATACACCACATGTGGTGCCTTGAGTCCTTGACTCGTTTCACTTGGCTGTCGGTAGGTGGCTGCGACACCAGGCAACCTACCGACCTAAAATCAAGGACACTACATTGGTGGCCACCAGCTGCCGACACGACAAAATTCATATAAATTTTCCTGGGTCCAATAAAATAATTTCATTTAATTACATGATAATAACATTAGTAAATATATAGAATTTTTTAAAAAATTTATCATGAGGACCTAAAACTATATACAATAATGTAAACTCCTAGATAAAATTCATAAGATTAATAAAAAAATATACTATGTTAAATGCATAAAGTGAATAATTAAATTATGAGGATGAAGATACACTAGGGAATTTGAAATATAATGTTCATGTGTTCATTGAAAAATAAAAATACGAAAAATGGTGGAAAAATAAAAAAAAAATAAAAAAATAAAAACTAAATAGAAGAGATAAAAGAGGAAAGTAATGTTCTAGGATATATTGTGATGAAATTCGATGTAGTCAATTTAAACTCAATATTAAAATACGCCTAGACAGGAAAAGTATCACCCGACGAACATAAAAAGTGCAATGTAAACCCCTAACTTGAAAATTGATAAACTAGTGCTAAATATGGAGAATGTTTATAAATTTGTGGTGAAAATATTTAGAAAAGTATTTTAGAATTTTCAAATAAATTAATATATAGTTTTATGCGCGAATGACCTTGACAAATGATATAAGTCTTATGTACAATCACACAGTTTTTAATCCGAAAAGGAATGAAATTTAAGGAGAATTTGTATTATAAATAGGGATGGAAGTCCCCAATAGAGTAGTTTGGAAATCTTGATGATTTAAGCAATAAAACAGTATGCAAATTTGGATTTTGGCATAAAAAGTACATGTTGTCCAGTTTTATGCTATTAAACATAATTCTTAATTCGACTGTTTGATCAAACTGAAAGCTTACGAGCAATCTCCTAAAATATTATTCTATCTTGAGTTAAAATCTCAAATCAATCAGAGTTCAGGATGATTATATGAATTACTAGACTCAGGAGAACTATTTAGAAATTAACAATGATGCATCAAGCATGGACAAATTCATAATAAAATAAGAAGACCCACCTTTTTCTTTATAAATATGGCTGACAACCATTTTAGAAGGAGGAGAACTTCCTTCTTCATTTTCTTGAATTTTCCTTATAGTTGTGTGGGGGTTTAGGTGTTTTAATTTGGACAATTCATGAATCTTTGGAGTTAGGGTTCTTGATGAGATTCGAGGGAAATTTAAAATTATTTGTGATTGAATTAATTGAGTTGGAATAGATTATAATGGACTTTAAATCATAAAAGAATTAAGAATAAATCATTATGACAAGTAGAACTCTATAGGCTGGCTAAGAGGGAAATTATTTTGGAGTTGTTTAAATTGTGTAATTACATGTAATTGTGTTATGTTATTATGTGTTGTTGTGTGTAAAGTGATTAAAAATATATATTGAGTTAATTTATCAAAGTGATATATAATGAAATTTTAGGTTAGTGAGAATAAGGATTTTTTAAGAAATAATTGAATTAAAGACATAGTTAATTGTACCTGTAATTACATGATATAAATGTGAAGAACCTAGTTTAAACCATGAAGATTTAAGAAACATTTCAAGAGGAAATGAAAGTTCTAGGGCCGACCATAAGTAGTGTTAAGGAAATTTAACAAGTAAAGATGAAGTGATATGGATTATGGTTAGTTTAAATGTTAAGAGAGTAATATGAGTTAGAAAGAATAAATTTAATTATAAGTTTGTTGAAAAGTGGATTATTATGTTTTAGGATTTGGAAGTATACGTGGAAGTTGTGATGAATTTATGTATAAGAGATTGTAAATTGGACATGAAATTAAGGCTTTAAAGAACAAAAAGTAAGAGGAAATGATTTGCAAAGTCAACGAAAATTAGAACTTTATTCCTGAAAATATAAATTTTAGTAAATATGTTGATATAAGTTATTCATATAGAAATGATGAAAATCATAACATAAAGGAATGTAAGAAAAGGTGATATTATGTAAGGGCAAGGCATTAGATAGTTTAATTGGTTAAGAATATCATAATGAAAAATTAAGAATAAATAGAAATATAAAAGGAAAATATTGAGGTGGATGTAATTTTAATGGTTGAAAATGATATATCTAAGTACTTATATGCATGATAAACCAAAGAAAAAAAAATATATTTATGAGTAGCGTGATGAAATTATGTAACATAAATGTTGATGTATGAAGAGATAAAAGAGATATTGATAATGATACATTCTCTGGATTTAGGAGAGACACCAGGAGTAGCCAATCACACCAAAAATGGTTGCCGATAACAATGTGACCCATTGATATCATCACACCAGAAATGGTTGCAGAAAAGGATGTAGGACATTGGGGTTGTTATACCAGGAGTGACATTTTTTGTAGTTGGAGGAGCATGTTCAACTGAAGGTGCAATTAGGTGTTGTACACCTTATTCTAATTTAAATTTTAATTAGTTCTGTTGATACAAAACTCTTTAATTGTAAACAACTAAGTTCTAAATGTTTGGAAATAAAAAGGAAAATAAACAAATAAATAGATTAGTAAGATATAAGCTGATTACTGGAGCATGGGCTATAATTATAATAAGCCAGTCGTAGAAGCGAGGGTTGTAATATACATAGATAAGTTGGTCGTAGGAGCGAGAGCTATTCGAATATGTAACTGATAAGCTGGTCGCAAGAGTGGGGGCCATCGTTATGTGAAATTGATTTAGTCAGCCATAAAAGCAGAGACTAAATTGTTAGAATGTTAAACCAATTTCAGAATTTAAGGTCTGCATATATATGATGAAATTGATTACTCAATTAAGATTATTGGTCTGAGTCAATCATAGGCCTTTTTGGTGTAAGAATGTTGGATGAAACCGTGCAAATCAAATAATGAAATGACATATAGGATGGTTAATGATAAATAATTTTAATGTGAAAAAATGAAACTCCTAGAAGAACAAGCTATTGTATTTTTAGTTTTCAACATATAGAAATTATATAAGTAAAAAAGATAATTGTTGGTGTTAATCAGTGTTATTTAACCATGTATTTTAGGTTCTTCTTATCCTTTGCTGCAGCAGTGACACGATGACAACATCTCATAGTTTTCTTTTAAGAATGAGAATAAAAGATTCTTGTTGATATGATGCTCTGCTTATAATGGTACTCGAACATTTATGATGCTAATTACTTTATTTCAGGTTCATCTCAGTACAAATAGAAGCAATATAGATAAATGATGATCTATTGGGAGAGGTATATCATTAAATTGAATCTTATGACATGTATATTGAATAATTTTATTTTAATTTGTATATGAATGGTTACTTACATGATTGCCAAGTCAAAAATAAAAGTATTTGAAATACAAGGCATTACATCAACCTTGTAAAAAAAAATGACAAAAAAGTTAAAGGGTGATGAAAATGACATGCATGAGGATTGAAGTGACAATTGTATACAGAAACTCTGTTAGTTAAAGGATTTCTTGGGATTGGTGAGTTGTAAGGAGTGAGGGTTATGCCAGCCAACATAATCGTAATGAGACTAGAGGGCCAAAAATTAGCTGTACTGATAACGGGTTACACGGAAGTGATGGTTATTTTAGCGGTATGGGGCAAGCAACAAAAAGGAGAAGAGATGTTGTTTTGATACATGATAAAATGTCTACAACACATAAATGTTATAGTTTTGGTTTGTTATAGAAAACTATGAATTGAATGAGAATCAAGAATAAGGTGTTACTAGGTGAGTTCCAAGTGGTCATGGATTGAAAGTGATGGATGTGTAAAACGTTAAGCCTTATCATTTAGTCTTAAGAAAGCTGTTAGTGTATTTTTGCATCCAAAACTAGCTAGCTAGCTAGATAGCTAGCAAACACAACAAGTGCTATTTGTTTTCTCATTTTGCCCAAACATAGATAACCTTGAAATGATATATGTCAATGCAAAAGAAAAAATGATGGCATGCATCATCCTTTTTCTATACATGGAGGTTTTGAGTTCATGCAGAAAACAAACTAACAAAAAACTTGTTTTCATATAGCAAACAAAGATAAGCTTGAGTACCGCACCTTATCCGAAGCATAAACTTTAAGTTAACACGGAACTCGTTCAAGAAATTCTATTGGTTGTTGTATGAATACATTAATTTCTAATTGCTATAAACAAATCAAAGTCCCAATCAAACCCTAACTTCTAAAAAATATTAATAGCAACAACAAAATGCACAGTTACAAGTTATAAACAAATTTGAGAATGTTTTTTTTAACATTAATTTGATTTTAAGTATATTAAGGGTTTATTTGTTTTTATGGCTGAAGTTATACTCCAACTGCACTTATAAAAGTGTTTGGTAATGAAAAAGCTTGTGTGAAGTCCATTCCAAATTTCGTTCGTATCATTGGTTTTGTAAAAATAATAATTTTCACGAGATAAATTAAATTAATTATTATTGATTTATGTAAAGTTACAAAAAGCTACTTTTAAAAAGTGTTTGGAAACACCAAGATATAAATAATCTTTTATATTAATACATGTGTTCTTGATTCAGTTATCGAACAATTCTGTTGCCACCCTTTTCCTGAAAATTCCACTACTTAATTCATACATATTCTTGATCCATTTTGTCTAGTTTCAATTTAGCTTAATTGTACTGTTCTTCTGAATCCTAATTTGGCGGAAGAAAACCTGTGGTTGAGTTTATGAGAGTCCTCTGTAAATCAACCAACTTTCTTCCAAACAAAGAACACTTAATATGATAAGGGATTTTGGTTTCTTGGTCTTTAATTTGCTTATTTGGTAAGTCATATATTAATTTGCTTATCCATATTGACATGGTTCAAGTTGATGTCCTAATAACTTTCTTCTTGTTTTTCGATTCTTGCTTGAGCATGATTATTAAATCTCAATGCCCCATTTGCAGATATTTTGAATTTTTAGTTTTAGAATGGAGCAGCTTAGACAGATTGGAGAGGTACTCGGAAAATTGAAGGTCTTGATGGTTTTTCGAGACAATATCCAAATCAATCCACGACAGTTTTGCATATGATTCAATTGCTGAAGAGATGAGACAAAACCTGAAATTTGAAGAGAAGAACGTCAAATGGGGAATACTAGAACAACCGTTAAGAGAGATTTGCAGAATATTCAAAGAAGGGGAAGGATACGTCAGGTAGTGCATGGAAACAAAGAACTGGTGGGCCAAAGCCATTGTCCTCTATCAGAACTCGGATTGCGTTGAGTTATACATCCATAACTTACCATCCTGTATCCTTGTTGTCATTGAAGCAATTGAAATTGCTGGAGAATTCTCGGGATTGGACCACGATGAGATACAGAAGAAGAGCCTTGTATACTCGAACAAATATCAGAAGGAATGGAAAGACCCTTGACTTTTCCAGTGGAAGTTTGCAAAGTAGTATCTTATTTTTCAGGAACTTTGCAATCTTTATGATACAGCTTGGAAAGAAGATAGGTGGATGCTCCTGAACAAAATCCTAGAAAAGAAGATGTCAGGCTCAACAAAGCAAGAGGGGCAACTCACAGTTGTTCTTTTAAAGAACTTGGAAGGATTGGAGCCTGTAAATGGGAAACTCTTACCTTGTTCAATCCTATTACGGTCCAAAGATTACCAGATAAAAAGACGCCTTGGGAGTAGGAGTCAGTAAAAGAAGATACAATGGCTGGATGAAAGCCTTGCATTGAGACATTTTTTCGGAGACATTGAGCCCCTAATTCCTGAGATTTCTTCATTGTTATCCCTTTCCCACCCGAATATATTGCACTTCCTTTGTGGGTTCACTGATGAGGAAAATAAAGAGTGTTTTCTAGTGATGGAACTAATGACTAGGGACCTCTGCTGCTACATTAGAGAGACTTGTGGCCTAAGAAAGCGAATTCCATTTCCACTACCCATCGCAGTTGATCTTATGCTTCAAATGGCAGAGGAATGGAATATATCCACTCAAAGAAAATCTCTTGGGTTCTACTTGGCAGCTCGCACGTCCCCGCAGGCTTTTACGATGCCGCGCTTCTTTTTGGTCGATCAATGATTGAACCTTAGTGCTTGTCCTGTACAACACCACTCTTGATAATCCTGTCGTAGTAATTGCAAAGGCCTCAGTCCATTTGTGGTCTAAAAATTCAAGTTATAATATGATAAGCTTAGTCTTTTTATATATATATAACCCTAGAAGTTTTATAATCTCTATCAAGTTTTTTAAAGAAATCGTAAATTTGAAATGTTTTTCTTTAGTTAGATCTGAAGGTGGATGATTATTACCTTCAATATTACTATTTATGCTAGAAGTAATAACTTGAACATGCAAAGAATTGGATTCCGAACTTGAAAGATTTGATTTTTTTGGTATAGGATTTGTCTGATTATTCATTTGAAAAAAAAAAAAAAAGATTGTCAATTTATAAGATAAAAAGAGTCTTAAAACATACAAGTCTTATCTTCAATATCTTCTTCCATAAGCATTTGCTTATGTACCTCAAAGTTGCATATAAAAATGTCAAAATCTTTAGGAGAGTCTTCTTTGTGAGTCAGATTTGAATATCGGGTTACATCAATTGGCTTCGAATAGAGTGAAATATAATGGAACCTCTTATAATTATTGTCAACAAAAGTATTTTCAAATCTGGGTCTGGAAACAAGTTCCTAATATGAGAACACAAATATAGGTTGGTTTCCTAATTGGATTCCATTCATTGAAATTGAATAACCTATTAACCGAGGATCCATTAAACTTATAAAAACAAAAATTCAAAGACCCTAGCTACTAATTAATAAAAAAAACATTACAATTAAATTAGGATAAAATAAAAGAGAAAAAAAATACAAGATTAGCTTAGATTCTACATATTAGATCTTGATGGATTGGGTCTTCGATCAAAAAGAGGAATGAGAGAGAGAGATAGGGCAGAGGGAGATGGTTGATGGGATGTAGGGATGTGTTACTACCGTGTCCAATTTGTTGTATCAAGAAAGGAGAATGAGAGGGGGGGATGACAAAGGAGGTAGTCTACTTATCTCTTCTGTTTCAAAAGAGGAGAGAATGATAGAGTCTGTGAGAGAAATGACATAGGGGATAGGGGGAGGTATGACTGGCTAGCGACTGCTATCAATTCAATGGAAAAGAAGGGGAGAATGTTTTAGGGTTATGTTAGGTTTTAATTTATACTTTTTTTCTATGTTGGTTTACATTTGGTCTGGTCCGGTTTACACGGTTTCAGATTATAAAGCCAAAACTGAATTGTACTAAGTGAGTTTTCTGGTTTTAAAATAATTTTTATTCAGTCTTTTCTCTTGATTTAGTTGTTTTCAGTTAATATTTTTTTACATTTTTCTCCATTGATCGTTTTTTTAAACACCCCTAGAGGTGTGTCCTAAAATGGAGTGTTTTGGTAAGGTAACACTTTTTTTTTAAGAAATTAATTTATAAAATAACAAAGGCCAAAAAATAATTAGAAATCTAGCACAGTAAAGAAAGTCACAAATGACATCTATGACATGCGAGTTGCATATGCCATATACGATTCAATTGTCGCAGATACCATCTGTGACTTGCATTTCACAAATGTTATATGCAACTCCTCTAACAAAGATGTTCGGGGACAATATATTTTGCCATCAATTCCCTGCCAAAAAAAAAAAAGAACAATTCACACAATCACAAATAACTAGTTCTCTACCATTAAAACACAATTCACATAAGCAGCACATAATATATTCAATCACAAATAATAAATGTACATTGACAATTAAGATAAAATAATATTTTATTAAAAATTAAATTAACTATATATCTATTCACAATTATCATAACATATAATAATATGTAATTATATCTAATAATCTCCCCAGCTTGTCCAACTCATGATTGAGTTTGTAGCATCCATGTAGGTTTGAAAAGGACCAATATCATCTCAGCTTGTGGATGGACCAGGGTCGCTCATGGAAGCGCTTGGGGTGCTCGTGGACATGCCAGCATCCCCAACACTTCCACGATACGCAATCTTATCTTCTGCTAATGTTGCTTCAACCTCTCCGACCTCTTAAAGTATGCCAAAACATAAATTGAGCTTGGTGTTGGCCACAATACGTCCCATCTCATTGACACCTTCACTGATAGTCGTTGCTGCTTTCTGAGCTTCCCATACTAAGTAATTAATCTATATACATACATTAAAAACCAATTAGTATTCATCATCTATAATAAAATTATTCTGATATTTAATAAATGTAAAAAAAAATTGCATACCAATTGAGTGTGCCTTGGATACCGGGAGGTTTAGTGCATCGGGTTGAGTGGACATCTCGGGAAACACGACCAGGTTGGTGTAATGAAACGATGCGTAATTGACATATATTATGTCATGTAGGTATCTATATCAATCGTTGGTTGCCACTCCTAAAAAACATGATCTCTCCTAGCATCCTAGAGATCATGGTAAGATGTATGAATTACCAACCAATTCCCCACGCGTTTACCTTGATGACTAATACTATGCAGTTTATCTTCGATATAAACATAATTTGGTATATGTTGAGATAGTCTAAATTGTCACATTACCCAATCTGGACAACACATCAACAATGCTGAAGTAGTGTAGAGGGACTTGTGCTAACCAAATGTCAGATCCCTCACAGTATATAGACAAAGCTAAAAGTATCAAGTCCTCCATATATGACATCCATATAACCTATTAGAACATTTAAAACAATTATCTAAAATAATAAATTGAAACTAAATAATTAACTTTAAAATAACAAAAAATGAAATACAATTATAATATATACTGGATGCGGTTGCTTTGCATCTAACTCGCCATAATAAAACTCATGGACATGAGTGGGATTTACTATGAAATGTCTAGCCTCACACCATCTTAGATGGCCAATAGAGTTTTAAGTAGGTTTTGAAATGACTCTTCGTGTATACCAAATAACATCTCCAATATTTTTCTGTTTGACCATCCACGTCTTCCAATAAAAGACTTCATGCCAATAATCCCTCTTGATAATACCCTGAATCGTTGCAACGCTCATACTTAACTTTATTTTCACAATTGTCAACATCACATTGATAATTAGATTCGAGTCAATATGACGATGACAATACAAAACAAGAGGATTCCAATATGTGTGTGGCCCTTTCAATTTAGAAATTTCCCATGAATCAGACCTTTGGTGATACCCCGCATGCAAATACCATCTACAAACTGGTTCTTGAACACACTATAACTAAACATAGGACTTTGTTGAACGATGGACCTTTACTGCAAAGAATTCTTTATATGCCATCGCTTTACTGCATTAACACATTCAGACTTGCCTCTGAATCTTTTCTCAATCTCTAACTCATCAACTAATAAGCCTGAATGCCTATGACTATTAACCCAATCATTGCATCTATATTGGTCATCCATACTAACAACTTTAACTTCAGGAGCACAAGGTTTCATGTATTGATTAACAAGTTTAACTAACTTAGCATCCCCATCAACCACAACTCTATCAATGCAATGCTCATATTCGTCATCACTTGGTTCTAATTTTCCATAGCAATATGAAACATATGTCATACCCAACTAAGACTCTATAATAACTATTTTCAACACCGACATTTGTCTACTATCATTACCACCTAACCTAGATAGACCATCTGGTTAAGATACTTGTGTAGTTCTCCGAGAATTACTTGGAAACCGGGTCAACTCCATACTATAAGAGTTTCCTCGTCCTAGCAAACTCAAACATTGAATTCACACTCATGTCACTATAGATTGGTACACCAATATAATGAGCTTGACTAACCTTGATTTATAATATCCTCCAAGTAATTTCAACTTTTATTTCAAACATATTCCAGCCAAGTCGATCACATAACATTCTTGATAATTCATTATAAGAGATGTTTGATGTAGGAGTTAGGAATTCATGGCTTCCTCCATTATAAGTGATATTATTGTCGGTATTGATAATGATATCACAATAGAAGTATCATATTCCTAAATTATCAGACATTCTATCATACAACACAACCAAACACAATTATATTTCATTAATATCTTGGAGTTAATCAAAATGCATCAATTATCAACTAAACTTAAATTAATCAGTGAACACTTACATTCATCAAATTCTGGTACCATAGTAAAATTATCAAACAAATTTATGTATTTCATAGCTGCTATTATTATTTTATACAAAATATGATATAAGTCATAATTTAACCTAAATCAACATTAACTATCTCATTATATAATCTTTTTAATTTACAATCAACAACAAAAAAAACATTGATTATTTAACAAAATAATCAAACTATCAACTAAAAATATATCTAATTAACCTAATCCATAATTTAACTTAAATCAACACTAATATTTCAAACACATAATTTGTTCATTCACAATCAACAAAAACCTAAAATAATTGATAATTAAACAAAATAATATAATTATATCTAATTAACAACTTCAATTACATCTAATTAACCTAATTCCTAATTCAAAACCCTAAGATTCAATAAAATCAAATTAACACTGATTAAACATAAATTACATCAAATTAATTGAGAGAAAATGTTTAATATACCTCTATGAATGAAATGTGGGTGGTGAGGGTGGCTGATTTAGTCGGAAAATTCAACATTCATCGCTAGTAGAGAGAGAAAGTGTGGCTACCGCATTTAGAGCTAGAAAGACACGCGCACATTCATCGCTAGTAGAGAGAGAAAGTGTGGCTACCGCATTTAGAGCTAGAAAGACACGCGCGCGCGCGAGTGTTATAAAGCTATTAGAGGGTGTTTTTGGAGGTGGAGAGAGATTAGCCAATGGTTAAAGGGAAGGGGGAGAGAGAGAAAGATACCTGGTTTTTAATTCGAAATAAAGAACAACACACACTGTGTGTGTGTGTGTGTGTGTACACTAGAGGGTGTTTTTGGAGGTGAAGAGAGATTAGCCAATGGTTAAAGGGGAGGAGCAAGGGGGAGGGGGAGAGAGAGAGGAGGAAATGAGAGAGAAAGATACCTGGTTTT
>Ga0307515_10019384_pt1 | contig 12251 bp, 10 predicted proteins | sample 17_EM_MG_FD_194513 | JGI IMG/M metagenome (GOLD analysis project Ga0307515, IMG submission 194513) | Populus trichocarpa ectomycorrhiza microbial communities from riparian zone in the Pacific Northwest, United States - 17_EM | ecosystem: Host-associated > Plants > Roots > Unclassified | place...
GGGATATTTTGGGGGGGGGGTTGTTTATAGTGGGGGGAGGTTGTTTAGATGTAGGGGGGAAGAAGAAGGAGAAATAGGGGAGGGGAGGGGAGGGGAAGGTTGATGGCTGTTATATATTAACTATTACTGATGGAATTACTAACGAAATATACATGTCTGTAAATTCATCGGCCATCCTGTCGGTGAAGTAGACACATCATTGTACAAATATCTCTATTTGAATCCCACTGTAATTCCATCGGTAAAATCATCCACAAAAACTTCCATGTCATCGCATTGATTTGTTTTTTAAAATTCTTTATATACTGTCTGTGATTCCTTTAGTATATACCAATGAAATGTTTCTATCGGTATATACTGATAATTTTAGCAAGGGAAAAAATTCGATCGGTAAATATCACCGCAAAATACCGACAGAAACATTCCATTGACAATTTCGTTTGTATCATAGTTTTTAAACCCGGCCCGGTCATCAGGTCGGCCGAGTCAATCCCTATTTTAAAAAAAATTCAAAACGGCGTCGTTTTAGTAAAAAACAAAAGTCAACGGGTTGCAACCGGGTTTTTGACCGGGTTTTGCCGGGTCAACCCGCCGGGTCGGCCGAGTCATGACTTTTCCTATTTTTTCATCAACTCGGCCCGGTTCTAGCCCCGGGTCGGCCGGGTCCCGGGCCGGGCTGGGTTTCAAAACTATGGTTTGTATTCATTGAATTTCTAGTACTATGCATAGAATTGCCTCATGCATCACGTCTTAAATTTTCAAGCACACAGAAGTTTCTAAGTTAGGTGGGGGGATTAACGATATGCCCTATAACTATTGGTCAGGATTTATATGCGTGAAACACCCAACTAATATCTGAGTGCCTGCTTGGTAACAGTGGACATAGCCTGCTTGGTAACAGTGGACATATGTGCCTTAACCATTTCTCGCAACGCCCCCAAACTGTCTTTACAAAAATTGTCACTGGGCAGATATGAGACCCTTTCGAGACTAAATAGTCAACATACCCTTTGTCCCACATAAAGATTAAAACCTATCAAAAGAAAATTGAGACTATCAAAGGTGAAGTAGCTAGACTCACAAATTAGCTTAAACAAATGCTAAGCTTCAAGAATGGAAAGGCAACGTCTGCACAACATCTTGTGGAAACACCGTCAGTCCATTTCCCACACATAAGGAAAAATAATTAACTCTTCTCCTTAGCACTCCACTAGCAGCGGCAACAACACCGAAGTTGCACCTCTTCTCCTCCTTTTTAGTCATGAATAGTAGTAGCAACGCCTTCAGTCATCAACGAAAGACAACATCCTTTCTTGTTTAGCTGCACCGTTAGTTGTTCACAACCTTCACATCACCTTCCAGTAGCATCCAACAACTGCCAACCTTCTGTGCTATGAGTCAGGACCTTCTTCCCAGCCACCTCTATCGTGAGCTTCATTCCAGTCCAGTAGAACAGGATATGGGTTTGAAAAACAAGAGTTGATGTTGACTTTCAATGTAGCAAATCTTTTTCTACAGAGATCTGTATGTGGCTCTGCTAGTGGGGAATCCAAGAAGGGATGTAGTAGTTTTAGATCATCTATAATTGTCTCCCACCAATGTCAGCATTAAAACGTAAAAGTAGGGTGAAGAGACAGACTTGGACTAAAAAACAAGAAGAAGATTGAAACTTCAACATAGTAGAACTCCCTCTACAGGTGTCTATTTACTGCACTGTTAGTGAGGAATCGAAGAGGAGACAAAGGAGTTTCAAATTCATCAAGATCTCCTCTAGTAGAGACAACGCATGATTCCATGTGTCGGTAATGGCCATGCTGCATGGTTTCATGCGCTGCCATGATTACTTAACAGCATTAGAAGGTTTCCAACAGTCCCTAGATAACCACAACAACTTTGGAAGATTGATATGAAATTGTGAGGATTGCCAAAATAATTGAACAAGCTATCAAGATGAGAAAAATTGGAGGTCCTACCATGGATTCCAGAACAAGGATGACAAATGAATTTGAAGATGACTTTCAATTGGGAAACCTTAGTTGTGTTAAGTCTCGCTGTAACATTAACTACTTAATTGTCATTGTCAAAGATTGACATACCTCTGTCACTCGAGTTTGTCTACTAGCATCTGTTTGGCTCTGGACTTATTGCCCTGACTCCATGAAATCTCATGCAATCACTGTTTCCTAAGTGGTATAATCCAGATAAGAGATGTGAATATCACGATGGGATCCTAGGCCATTCAGTTGAATAGTTACAAGAATTTCAAGAAACAAGTTTAGAGGTTGGTGAGCAATAGGTGAGTTTGAGTTTGTGAAAGATGGTGTCATCGACCATATTGTCATTAGAACATCCTTAGAATGATAAGTGATCGAAAATGCTTGGAAAAACACAGATATTGCTAGAAAAGCTGATCCAAAAAAGGTGTTGAATTGTCAATCATATTGTTATGGAATTTTGCTATTCTGCATTTTATTTTAGGATCACATCTCATCCTTTAATGAAACATGTCTTTTCTTTGTCTCTTTGTTGTTATGCATTTCATTTTTGATAAAATATGTGATTAAGGTTAATCAATCCTGAAAGATTAAAAGTATTTTGATTGCAGAAATGACTTGATGTTTATTAAAATCGCAACATGAGGTGACCAAACAAATTGAACTCACACATGAAATTGAACCACACATCATGTAGCTAAGTTTTAGCAATATGCATAATGATAGGTAGTGGATTCAATAATTATGGACTTACGAATCATAACTCTTACAAGTCCAAATCATTACACTTGATGAAGTCAAAATTTATCGGTTCTAACCGACCTTGCTTGAAATGAGAAAGGTCATCTTTGTTATCCCTTCACTTTCTAAAGATATATCCTTTATGGTCCCCTATTTGAGCCAAAATGATTTTCTTGCTTATAAAAACCCTGACTAGGATCACACCCTATACTGGGGGCAAATAAGAGACTTTTGTTAGAAAAAGATGAAGAGAAAAATGGAATCCATGGTAAAAAGAACGCTAAGAACAAAAGTCCAACGATTGAAAGAGGGCTAAAAGAAAAAAAGAAGCTATAAACTGGGGAGCATATAAGAAAACTTTGAGGAAGGCTATATAAAAGCCAAAAAAGTGAAATTTGCCTACACTTAAAGGCAAGGAAGGAGAACGCCTATGAAGTCTAATAAGGGCAAAAAAAAGTTTCAATTGAGGAAAGACACAACAAATACCAAAAGTCAACACCAAAAAAAATTACAGACATGTCTTTTGGTATCTATAATAAAGCCTCTGATGTCTTTAAAAGATTAGATTAATTATTCATCAAAAGAAAAGTTGGATTTGTATTATGACCTATGTTAAGAGAATTTTGATTTTTGAAGTTAACATGGTTATATGTCATTTTCTCTACAAAGATAACAAAAGAAAGAGAGTTGATGAAAATTTGATGTTAATCCTAGATCTTTGAAACCTTCAAACACCTTTTGAGCGTATGAATTTCCTTTTCTTTCATAGCCATGAACCATAACTTGGATTACGTGCTTTAAAAAGTCCTTTTTAATCAAGTAAGCAATTTGAACTGATTAAGGGTGCTCTAAAAAACTTGAAGAGATTTTTCATAAGGGTCGTGGCTTCATAAATTAAGCTACTGATTATTATGTATGCTGATAAAATAGGTGCTCAAAAGAAACAATGTTTCTTAATAAAACATCGAGTTTTGACTTGAGCATCTTGTTTTTTTTTAATTTCATATAAGCTCACCTCATCACGTACCATCAAAAGATATAACCAAGATCAAAGATTTAAATTGACACAAAGAACCATAAAAAAAGCTATTTTAATCTTACAACGGGTCAATTTCTGTTTTCAAAATACAAGACAATCAAAGGATTGCATATATTGAATGATGTATGTTGGGTTATTAACCAAATAAGCTTGATTTTTAAAAATACTTCCAAAAATTGACATCTCTAATTTCATTTTACCAACTAGACTTTGAATAGATATGATCTTTGAAATATGAGAGTTGATTCTAAAACAAGAAAGATTGTCAAACAAGAAGAACATCAATCGAGCTTGCAAAATCCTTGATATGAATGACTAACATTCCTTGATCATCTTGAAGGACATCTTCATATCTCCATCTGGGTTTATCCTTTCAAACATGGCTATGACTCCTAAAATATGGTATCACATATAATGCATTTGATTGAAAGTCAGAAGGATGCACACCACCAAGACTGACTATGAGACAATGTTGAGCTTGAAAGACATTTTTATATCGTCATCTTGGGTTACCCTCTCAAACATGGCTATGACTCCTGAAAGATGGTATCACATGGGGTATTTGAATGAAAGTCAGAAGGATGCACACCACCAAGACTGATTGTGGGACCATCTATTTTAAATCTCAAAGGGGCACTTCACCGCATGAATATAGGTGATAAAATGAAAATCATTGATGATGCCAATGCATTTCTTTTCACAATTTGTTTTAACAAGCTGAGAGGAACCATTAAGAAGAACATTGAGCATACAACCATGAGCCTTTTATTGCAAGCTATGAGATGCATGTCTAAACGACTTGATAGTTCATTGATGGTTCCATGATAACATATACTTAAAGAGTATTGTTTCAATTGGTGGCAAGTTTTTGGTTGATTAACAATCTATGATGGGTGTTGGCAAGATGCACACAACTAATCAAATAAGAGTTCTCGAGAGAATCCAGAAGATGAATGATTGGTTAAGCTCTTTCATGATGAATCAAGCAACACCATACTTGGGGGCATTGTCGAGCTTGATAAACAACGAGTGCAATAATCATCCTAGATAGCCTATGATGGGCACTGGACTTACATTTGAGTGAAGGGCTGGCACACGAACGAGCTAGTGTATAGAAGAACAAAGAAGGCTTTGAATAGCAAACAAAGGCACGCTATGACAATGGAACATTAAAGAGGGGGGACCTATATTTCAAATCAGGTAAGGATGCATGCATGTCATCTAACCTCAAAACACTGCATCAAATATTTTTTGAATTGTTACAGGAAAAAACCTCAATGAAGTCCAGCAAGATTATGGAATTCTCAAAGAAAAATAAAGTTCAAACCCTGTCACCAGGAAAAACAAGAAAAGCCTGCCATAAAGAAGATGAGATAAGCCCTACCATTAACAATTTCTCAAGGAAATGAGAAGATCAACCATGTCATCAGGAAGAGTTTTCAGGTCAATCCTACAATCAAGAAGCACCGAGTTTTCAAATTCAAGCAGGTGGTGCGGCAGCAGGATAGGTGGGGGGCGGCTGGTTGGGTAGAGATGAATTTTAGGGTTAGGGTTTTTTGTGTTTTTCTCTAAATGTGCAAAATTGTGCCCCCCTCTTTTATGTGTTAAAGGCTACTATTTATAGGCAAAAATATTGCTAGGTCTCAAACTTGGTCCCTCAACTTCTTTTTTTGTAAATTTTGATTTTTCTTACATTTTGTGTATTTTTTTGAAAATGAGCAATATCAACATCGACTCAATGAGGAAAATCAATAATTTTTAAAAATGACGTGTTAAAAGTCGAACGCGTTCCAAAGATCTTTGAAAATTTAAATTCTTTTGAGACGATGCTAAAAATGCTAAAAAACGATGCAAATATATTTAAAAAAAACCTAATTTTTGGATTTTCATTGTTTTTCGCTATTTTTGGATTTTTTTCTGAAAATTTATCAAAACATGGGTCAAAAATTTGGTAGCAACAGATGCCCTCTCTTTACAATGCTTACGAAGCAAAACTCCTCAATGTTTTGCATAGTAAGCTTTGTAAAGAAAACTTGTCTTCTTGTCTTCCTAACTTGTTGAATATTCACTCATCTAAAGACCTAACTTCTCTCTCTCTCTCTCTCTCTCTCTCTTTTTCTTTTCCGTTAACCTGAGATCCCATCTAGCGACCTCCTTTAACCAAAACCAAAGAAAATGTGCAGCTTAGTCAACCTGAAATCCCATCTGGCGATTTCCTTTAACCAAAGCTACCGGAGATCCCATCTAGCGACCTCCTAACCCGAAATAAAGAATGTGTGTAGCTCGGTTAACCTGAAATCTCATCTGGTGATTCCCTTTAACCAAAGCTACTGGAGATCCCATCTGGCGACCTCCTTTAACTAGAACCAAAGAATGTGTGTAGCTCGGTCAACCTGAAATCCTATCTGGCGATTCCCTTTAACCAAAGCTACCTGAGATCCCATCTGCCGACCTCTTTTAACCAAAACCAAATAAAATGTGTGTAGCTCGGTCAACCTGAAATCCCATCTGGCGATTCCCTTTAACCAAAGCTACCGGAGATCCCATCTAGTGACCTTCTTTAACCCGAAACAAAGAATGTGTGTAGCTCGGTTAACCTGAAATCTCATCTGGCGATTCCCTTTAACCAAAGCCACCTGAGATCCCATATGGCAACCTCTTTTAACAAGAACCAAAGAATGTGTAGCTCGATCAACCTGAAATCCCATCTGGCGATTCCCTTTAACCAAAGCTACCTGAGATCCCATCTAGCGACCTCTTTTAACCAAAACCAAAGAAAATATGTGTAGCTCGATCAACCTGAAATCCCATCTGGCGATTCCCTTTAACCAAAGCTACCTGAGATCCCATCTGGCGACCTCCTTTTAACCAAAACTAAAAAATATGTAAAAAGTGGTCTCATTGGAATGGGTGACCTACCCAAGTGGAAAGAATGTGAAAAGCGGTCTCGTTGCAATAGGTGACCTATCCAGATGGAAAAAATGTGAAGTGCGGTCTCATTATAATGGGTGACCTACCCGGATGGAAAGAATGTGAAGTGTGGTCTCATTGTAATGGGTGACTTACCTAGCTGGAATGAATATGAAGTGTGGTCTCGTTGTAATGGGTGACCTACCCAAGTGGAAGATGTCATGTGACAAGTGTGAAAAATGGGACTTACCTGGCAAAGTCCTGAAGGGATGACAGGAGAAGGGCTGGAAAACTTGGTGCTTCTTGATAATTCCCGGTCGCAGGGTTTGAAAACTCGGGGCTTACCGATGGCAAGGTTGATCTTTTCATTTCTTTGAGATTTTTCTAATGGTAGGGTTCATCTCATCTTCTTTTTATTCCATGATCAAAACCGATTCTTTGTTATCATCTACGCAATGCTTCTTTCTTTTTCCACAATCTTGCTAGACCTCATTGAGGATTTTTCCTGTAACAATTCAAAAACAAATGGTGCAATGTTTTGAGGTTAGATGACATGCATGTATTCTCACCTGATTTGGAATATAAATCCCTCCTCTTTGATGTTCCATCGTCAAAAGGTGCCTTTGTTTGCATTCCAAAGCCTTCTTTGTCCTTCTGATTTATTGGCTTATCCGTGTGCTAGCCACCACTCAGCTGTAAGTGTCGTGCTTATTCAGGCTGTCCTCGATGATTACTGCTCTCGTTTCTTATCAAGCGTGATCGTGCCCCCAAGTGTGGTGTTGCTTGATTCATCATGAATGAACTTAACCGATCATTCATCTTCTAGATTATCTTGAGAATTGTTCTTTCATTGATTGTGCGCATCGTGCCAACAACCATCAAGATTGTCAATCGGTCATAAACTTGCCTCAAGCTGAAACAATACTCTTCAAGTATATGTTATCACCAGTCTTCTTGGAAACTATCTAGTCGTCCAGACATGTATCTTATAGCTTGCAGTACCTTGCAGTACAAGGCTCATCGTTGTAAGCTCAATGTTCTTCTACATGGATTTGTCTCATCTTGTCGAATCAGATTGTGAAAAGAAATGCATTGGCATCATCAATGATGTTTATTTTATCACCCGTATTCATGCGATGAAGTGCGCCTTTGAGCTCCAAAACAGATGGTCCCACAGTCAGTCTTGGTAGTGTGCATCTTTCTAACATTCATTCAACTATAACTATGCGATAACATTTGTCATTGCCATGTTTCAAAGGGTAACCCCCAAGATGAAGATATGAAGTTGTCCCTCAAGTGCAATGTTGTTTTCAATTGCTGCTGGAGTTCACTAGATCATGGAATGTTTTTGAACAATATTGCCCCCGGTGTGATCTAAATGTGTTCGTTCATTGATTATCTTTCTTTGAACCACATTGTCCTCCGTTCACTGATTCTTCTTTTAATCATCTTTCTTTGCCCCCCAGCTGAGCTGAATACTGTTTGTTTTCCTTCTTAGAGTCCACTGTATTGCCCCATGGTGTCTCAACTTTTCAAGGAATGTTGAGAAGAGTTGATGTCATTTCATGTCAAGGATTTCGCAGACTCAATCGATGTTCTTATTTGTTCGACAATCTTTCTTGTTCTAGAATCAAATCTCATATTTCAAAGGTCATGTATATTCAAGTCTAATTGTTGAAATGAAATCAAAGAGATATCAGTTTTGGAAAAGATCTTTTAAAATCAAGCTTTTTGGTCAAAGACCCAACACATGTCATTCAATGTAGTCCCTTAATTGTCTTGTATTTTGAAAACAGAAATCGACCTGCTGTAAGATTAAAATGGCCTTTCCCATAGTTCTTTGTGTCCACTTTAAACTCTGATTTTGGGTATATCTTTTTTATGGTCTGTGATGAGATGACATTTTTATGAAATTCAAAAACAAGATGCTGAGGCTAAAACTCAAGCTTTATCAAGAAAGGTTGTTTCTCTTCTTAGCACTTATTTTATCAGCATGCATAATAACCAATAGCTTAATTCATGAAGTCACGACCCTTATAGAAAAGCTCTTCAAGTTTTGAGAGCGCCATTTATCGGTTGAGATTGCTTACTTGATCGAAAAGGGCTTTTAAAAGCATGTAATGCAGGCTATGGTTCATGACTATGAAAGAAAGGGAAATTCACAAGCTCAAAAAGGTGTTTGAGGGTTTCAAAGACTTACGATCAACATCAACTATTCATCAATTCTCTTTCTCTTGTTGTCTTTGTAGGGAAAGTGACATATAACCTTGTTAACCTCAAATATCAGAATTCTCTTAACCTAGATCATAAAGCAAATCCAACTTCTTCCTTAATGAATAACCAATCTACTCATTAAAGGCTTTATCATTGATACCAAAAGATAATGTTTGTAACTCGGTATTTTTTTCTAGTATTGACTTTTGGCGTATGCTGTGTCTTTTCTTAATTGAAACCTCTTTTGCTCTTTCTAGACTTGATAGGCGTTTTCCTCCCTTAATCTTTGACTTGCCTTTAAGTGTTGGCAATTTCCACTCTTTTTCTTTCTCTTTTTTTTTAGCCTTCCTCAAAGTTTTCTCACATGCCCTCAGTCTATGGTTTCTTTCTTTTAGCCCTCTCTTAATTGTTGGACTTTTGTTCTTAGCCTTCCCCTTATCCATTGATTCTAACATTGTCTTATCTTTGCTAACAAAAATCTCTTATTTGCCCCCAGTGTGGGGTGTGATCCTGGTCAGGGTTTCTTTTGAAAAGAAATATTCTATTAGGCTCAAATGGGGATTACAAGGGATATATATATCTTTAGAAAGTGAGGGGATATCAAAGATGGCCTTTTATCATTTCAAGCAAGGTCGGTTAGAACCGATAAATTTAGACCTCATCCAGTGTAATGATTTGGACTTATAAGAATCATGATTTGCGAGTCCATAACTACTGAATCCACTACATGTCATTATGCATACTGCTAAAATTTAGCTACACGGTGGGTTGTTCAATTTTATTTGTGAGCTCAAAATTTTTTTGGTCACCCAATACCATTTTAACGAACATCGAGTCATTTCTGCAATCAAAATACTTTTAATCTTCAAGATTGATTAGCCTTAATTTTGCATGATGGAGTTTGATCAAAATATTTTGTCAAAATACCCTTTGAAAGAAGCATCTCTTGATTTCAAAACAACAGGAAGACAAAGGAAAGACATGTTTCGTTCAAGGATGAGATGTGACCCCAAAACAAAATGCAAAATGGCAAAAATCCATAACAAAATGATTGACAATTCAGCATCATTCTTGGATCATCTTTTTTTGCAATATTTGTGCTTGGCCAAGCATTTTTTATCTTTTGTCAATCTAAGGATGTTCTGGTGACCATATGATTGATGACATCATCTTTCACAAACTCAACTTGCTTCTTGCTCACCATCATCCAGTCTCGATTCTTGAAAATTTGCAAATATTCAAGTGAATGGCCCAAGACCCCACCATGATATTCACATCTCTTGTGTGGACCATACAACCTAGAAATAGTGGTTGTATGGGATTTAACAGAATCGAGGCAACAAGTCTGGAGTCTGACATATGCTTCAGGATCATCTTCTGATTCATCTCTCATCATTTTTCTAGCACCCATGGTATAACCTTCAATCTTCCCCATCTTTATAGCTTGCTCAATTCCTTCGACAATCCTCACAATATCATGTCAATCTTTCAATGTTGTTGTACTTGTCTGAGGATTGTTGGAAACCTTTCAAGGTTGTTAGGTAATCTTAGTAGCGCACAGCACCACCACTGCCGACGTGTGGAATCACACATTATCTCTACTAAGGGAGAAAATGATGACCATGAATCTCCTCTATTTCCTCTTCAATTCCTCTTGAACGGTGCGGCAAACAGACACCTGTAGAGGGAGTTCTGCTCTGTTGAAGTTTCATTCTTCTTCATGTTTTTTAGTCTAGGCATGTCTCTTCTCTTTACTTCTCTGTTTCAATGCTAACACTGGTAGGAGAAAAATCATAGATGATCTGAAACTACTATATTCCTTCTTGGATTCTCCACTGGCAGATCCATAAACAGATCTCTGCAAAGAGAGCTTTGCTACATTGAAGTTTAATGCCAAATCATGTTTTTCAGATCAACATCATGTGTTGCTGGACTGGAAAAGGGAGTTCACATCAGATGTGGCTGGAAAGAAGGCCTCTGCTCATGGCGTGAAAGGTTGACAGCTATTGGGTGCTATTGAAAGTTGTGGAGTCGATGAACAATTAACAGTGCAGCTGAACCAAAAAAGAGATTGTCTTTTGTTGATTATTGAAGGCGTTGTTGCTGTTTATGACCGAAATGAAGGAGAGGTGGTGCCACTTCAGTGTTTATGGCCCCTACTGGTGGAGTGCTGAGGAGAAAAGAGTTCATTATTTTTCCTTGTGTGGGACATGGACTGACAGTGCTTCCACAAGAGGTTGTGCAGACATTCCCCTTCCACTCTTGAAGTTCAGCGCTTGTTCAAGCAGATCGAGTTTAGCTACTTCACATTTGATGCTCTCAATTTCCTTTAGACAATGACCCTCTTATTGGACCCCCTTCTTTATTTTCCAGTATAGTAGACCTCGGGTGAGGGAACCAACTTTTCATCCGAGTGCATGCATGACAAATGTATGAGCATGTAATCTATATGATGAACTCGCCCTTCGAGGGGTGACATATGGTCGTAACTCTTGTATGATGAAACAAGAATCGTGATTCTTGCCCAAACTCTACAATGAAAATTTTCTGAGTGACGACCATTGTGTCACCCACAAGTCTTGAGTTCAAGATGCTTCAAGAAGGGTTTGCCCTAATGCAAATAACGATAACACATACAACCTAAGGACAAGTTCTATTCATTATATGAACATGGGTAGATTTTTCTATCTAGTCTTAAAAGGGTCTTATATCTGTCCAGTGACGATCTTCGTAAAGACAATATATGGGCGTTGCGAGAAATGGTTAAGGTACGCATACCCACCATTACCAAGCAGGCACTCAGATTTGAGTTGGGTGTTTCACACATCTGAACCCTGACCAATAGTTATAGGGCAGATCGCTAATTCTCCACCTAACCTAAAAGCTTGTGTGTGCTTTCAAAAATAAATGCATGTGATGCATGAGACAATTCTACAAAATGCATGGATAAAACAAAAAAAAAAGATAAAAATGCAAAAACATAAACACATCAAATACGCAAAGCTTAGTCCAATATTGTTAGAAACAGTATCTTCCCCAGTGGAGTCGTCATTCTGTCGCACGTCACCCGCGCGACTTCTGTTGGCTTTTTTTTTTTTTTGCTTGTTCTTTGGGAGTTGCCACCTAGTAATTAAATTGGGGGCTACTAGGAAACCCGGGTGTACTGGTCTTGTCAGAGATTCACGGGTAAGGGACTGGTTGTGGTTAGGGAAGGTATTAGCACCCCTAACGCACCCTACCTGAGGTAAGCTGCTTCGTGGCTTTGATGTGTTAAAGAAGTTTTAAAAATTTTATCTTTTCATTGAATATTAGAAATACAACTTACGTATAAGTTCGTAATCCTTTATCGTGAG
>Ga0307515_10019385_pt1 | contig 12251 bp, 6 predicted proteins | sample 17_EM_MG_FD_194513 | JGI IMG/M metagenome (GOLD analysis project Ga0307515, IMG submission 194513) | Populus trichocarpa ectomycorrhiza microbial communities from riparian zone in the Pacific Northwest, United States - 17_EM | ecosystem: Host-associated > Plants > Roots > Unclassified | place...
GCAAAAAAAAAAAAAAAAAAATCAACCTAATCTTGAAAAATATATCTTAATTAACTAAATTTTAAATTTATTTTCTAAAAATTACAAGTTCGAGTGCTATAAATTTTAGAGTTATTATATATTTATATAATCGTTAATTTTAGAATCTTGGAAGATTAATTGAGGTGTACGTAAGCTGGTTTGGATATCCATTATTAAAAAAAAAAAAAAACAAACATCAATGATAAGTATGGTGGAAAAAATCTTAAAGAAAACATGGCAAAAAAAATAAAAAATAATGATAAACAAAGAGTGTTTGTGTGTGTGTGTGCATGTCCAAGTTCATCATCGAGGGTCCACACCATGGCCACAAATTTAACACCAACTTGCTAGCAAGTTGATGCGGGTGGGGCTAAGAAATTTGCAAGTGGAAGCATGTTTGCTATGCTTGCGGCCATAAACAACAAAAAGATTATTGAAAAGCTTGCTCTTTGGGTGACCATAGAGTCAATATTCAAACCACGTGGTTATTTGAATTTGGTCTCAAGAGCCACAGTTTTGATCAGCTTACGTTTCCCTCAATCTGGTTTCCATATGCATTTGGGTTGTAGATAATTTCATGAATTACTGTCAATAATTTTTCCAACTGGTAGCACACCGACTCTATAGATTATTTATTTTTCTCGAAATAATATTAATTAATTTAGTTCCGATCATTTAAAAAATAAAAGAAATATGTAGAAATCCCCTCATTAATCGCTCGGCCGATAAGTTAGAAGATTTTCCGTGCTCTCCAGTGATCTGATCAAATTAATATCAAGTATATATCTTCTCATTCCACGTGTAAATAAAAGTTAATTTATTTTGTTCAAACGCAAGGTTAAAGCAGTCTTGAAACATTGTCGTCAAAGAAAGAGTCAAGAAGTTGAAGATTAAAAGGCAATAAAAAAAAAAAAAAGAGAGATTCTTACAGCTTACGAAGACGTCTATGATCAATGGACGAGAGAAAGATAAGAGTATCCATGCCTACTACTGCCTACTACTGCCTACATCAAATATTTTAATGCTCTTATCTTGAAATTGTAATTCCCCTCGTGGGATTTGAATTAATCCAATTAACCATGTCGACATGGAAGATTTGAACTAAACTGGTAAACACAAGTTTCATTTTTTTAATCTTAATTAGTTGTTGTCATTAGGTTATACAATCCAAGAATTTCAAAACGACGCTTCGAGAACATTATTTTTAAATAAAAGAGTTGTGTTTCTTTTGGCAAAGTTCTATTTATTTTATTTTTTTTTCTTTGATTTTTTTTATTTAGTATTTTTTTATTAATTTCATCTTTGATTATTACAAACTAAAAAAAAAGGTGTTTTACTGTACCCTTTCTCGTAAAGAACTATTCATTGAAATAGTGCTTTGTTTTTTTATTTAATTTATTTTTTCAATCAATGTTTTTTTTTTAATTTCTTCTTTTAATATTATATTTTTTTTCTATTTAGTTATCAAATTCTCATGACACGGATCACGGGTTTGACAAGTTAACCCAGTTAACTCAGATTTTTTATAATTATTTTTTTCAATTTTGTCCTTTAATATTGATTTGATTGGAAATTAAACCTCATGAATTGTTTTGTTTACTTTTCATTAGTTTATCCTAGTCTTAAGACCCGAGAACAGTGCTTAATGGGTTAAGCCGAGTTGACTCATGTTGTTTTTTGTGTCTTTTATTTAATTGATTTTGTTTTATTTTATCATTCAATATTGAGTTGGTTGGGGATTGAACTTCATAATCTGTTTTGATTTTCTTTTTATAAGAATATCTTAGTCTCACGATCAAGAACACAAGTTTTAACATTTTAATCCTAGTTAAATCATGTCATTTTTTTTTAATTTCTTTCTAAGATGTTAAATCGGTCTCATGACCTAGGTTACGAGTCCTTCAGCATTGAACTAGCTTTTTATTGGGTTATTCTTGTCTTATGACCTAAGTCGCGGGTTTGACGAATAACTTAATTAACTCATTTTTTCTCTCCTTATTTTAATTGACTTTTTTTTTTCATTTTCATCAATTAATATTGTATTTGATTGGAAATTAGGTTTGATAATTTGTTTCAGTTTGTTTTTCATTAGATTATCTTGGTCTCATGACCCGGTAATAGTGCTTAACAGTTAACTCGGGTTGACTTGGCTTATTTTTATGTCATTTTTTAATTAAGATTCTTACAAATTTCATCGTTTAACACTAAGTTTGACAAGGACGGTCGAGAATCGAGCTTTATAGTTTGTTTTGACTTTTTCTCTATAAGGTTATCTCAGTCTCAAAACCAAAATCACAAATCTGACAAGTTAACTCCGATTAAATCATATCCTTTTTTTTTCTATAAGGTTATCTTAGTCCGATGACCCGAGTCATGGGTTTGGTGGATTGACTCAGGTTGTATAATTGATTTTTTTTTAATTTCATCCTTCAATATTGAGTTGGTTGGGGATCGAAATTCATAATTTGTTTTGTTTTGCTTTTCGTGGGGTTACCTTGGTCTTATAACCCGGGTTATAAGTTTGACATGTTAACTCATGTCATTTTTTTATGTTATTTTTTAATTGATTTTTTTTTCAATTTCTTCCTTCAATATTGAATTGATTGAGAATTAAGCTTCATAATTTATTTTGATTTGCTTTCTATAGAGTTATCATAGTCTCATAACTCGGGTCACAAATTTGACACGTTGACCTAGGTTGTCCCAAGTCAATCCAATATGTTGTTATTTTAATATTAAAAAAATATATCATCTTAAAATTTTGTTTAGTCAAATATTGTTTTTACGAGTTGTATGAGTTGTTTTTGAACCAGTAAAATCAATCAAGTTACATTGATTAAACCCTCACATGATTTAATATAACCCTCACATGATTTAATATATTTTTCTGCTAGGAAATTTTTTTAGCAATATTTAAATTTTTTTACATTAATTTTTTTTTTAACTTAACCCACGAACTAACGCATTTCAATCATCTAGTTAATTGCGTATACACTATCCGTGAACAATTAAATTCTTTATTTATAGAAAAGCATGGATTTATTTGTTAGAATGGAAAATTACATTCTTCTTTTCTTTTTTCTTTTCTTTTTCACATATTAAATAAAACAGAGTTAAATAGATAAGCAGAGTTACAGTGAACCTCACAGTAAGAAGCCCATAGAAATGTTGTCGCTTCATGGCTTGTGGATGGAAGGAGCCAGGAAACAGAGTTTACAAAAACCACAGACCCCCACGAGTAATAAAAAAATACTACAACGCCCACTACAAGACAAGACGATCAACCTAGCTAGACCTCCTGCTCTAAAATTCCACTTTGGATTTTGCCATATGATCCTTCCTCTCACTAGCCAGGAACCTCAAACGAAACCTCCCTCCCCGCTGTGTCTTTCTTGCTTCTTAAAATTCTACCCTCTATATATATACGCTTCTCACTCCATTTCCACTCTCAAGGAAATCAAACCTTCACTTCTCTCCCATTCTTTGAATTCAATTTCCAGTTTTGCAGCTTCAGCTCTTTATTTCTGATCTTAAATTTCAATCCTCCTCCAATAAGTACCCCAGAAAACAAAAGAAAATTAGAAGAGAAATTAACCCCTCTATCAATTATGGCATCTTTTGATGAAGCTTCAGCTTTGGAACTCATTAGGGAGCACCTCTTGACTGACTTTGCTTCCATGGACAGCTTAATCACCAATCTTGATGATCTTTGCAGTACTTCCAGCTCCTGTATTACTACTGACTACATCAAGACTGAATCAACAGAATTCGACCCCTTTAATCAATCAGAGCACCCACAACCTAAGCTGCAGAGTCAATCTAGCATCGAATCCAAGCCCCAATCCTCACCAAAGTCTCCAAGCACTCTAAGCCAGAGAAAACCATCCATGATCAAGAACATCGCAATTCCTCCACCAGCAACCTTGAACATGACCCCACAAGTAGTACAGCCAGTGGTGATCAAGGCAGATGTTTCAAGTGAACAAGAAAGGCATTACAGGGGCGTTAGGCGTAGGCCATGGGGCAAATATGCAGCTGAGATCCGTGACCCTAACAAAAAAGGAGCTCGTGTATGGCTTGGAACATTTGATACAGCCATTGAAGCTGCAAAAGCTTATGACAGTGCTGCTTTCAGGCTACGTGGAAGTAAAGCAATCTTGAATTTCCCTCTTGAAGCTGGAAAGTCTAATTCTCAGCAACCTGAACAATTCTTGGAAACTTCAAGCAAGAAAAGAAAGATTGAAGAAATAGAGAGTAGTATGGAAAGTACTAGTTCTGTGATCACTAATAAGGTGGCGAAGAGGGAAAGTTCTTCGCCGGAAACTGAGGTCAAAGCAACGGCTACGGAACCATTAACGCCGTCAAGTTGGAAGGGGTTCTGGGATGGTGAAGTCATGGGAATATTTAATGTGCCACCATTGTCACCGTTATCTCCCCATCCTTCATTTGGGTATTCAAGGCTGATGGTTGTTTGAACTTTGAATGATCGACGGTCAACATGTCGTTTGGATGGTTGGTTTGCTGTTTACTCAATTAGGAAAAATCTGATGGCCAAAAGTGTCGCCGATTAAGTAGAGATTAGGAAGTTTCTATACATAGCTATATATAATTAGTAGGTTTCATATACGCAACTATGATTGTGTTTGTTGAAGATGATAAGTTTTGTAAGATTGCATTTCTTCTTTGATTGCATTTATTCAATGGAATGGATTTTGTATTTTGTTGTCTAAAAGTCACAAAATGATAAGTCCATTTATTTAGTTTATAATAAAAAAAAATTACAAAAAGCTAAACTTGTAAAAGATGGAAAAGCAATCCTCAAAACACTTATTTATTCAATGGAATAAAAATTTTAGATTGAATCTAAACTTGACAATTATTAAAATTAAACTTTATCAAAATTAGTTAAGCATACTTGTAAAAAATATTCAATCTAAATTTTTTATTGTTGTGATGGATTAATCCCTCTTTTACTTGACAATTCTAACATTTTTTTTTTAGATATACTTTTAAACAATGTTCAATAAATTTAAATAAATTATATTTAATATTTTTTTTTATAAAAATTGAACCTAAGCTTTTTTTTTTAAAAAAAAAAGAATGAGTAGAAAAACAAATCTAAGAAAAATCAACAATAAATGAAGGAAAACATTCAAGAAAAATCTAGACTCCTTTACACCTATACAAAACACTTATTTATAAAACCCGAGAATCAAAACATTAAATACTTATAATTAATGAATCTTCATAACTAATGAATGTTTATAATTTGTGAATTAATAGTAATTATATTTGATTATTATTATATAATTAACATATTAGTTCATGTAATAAGATATTTTAAAATCTAAAAAAATTATTGACCAAACAATAATTTAATAGTAAAATATTTTTTATTAATCAAATTTAAATCCAAACTCATAAACCTACAAGCTTAGAAGGTATTTTTAGTGTGAATCTTTAACTTTTGCTATTTAAATGTTTTTTTAAATAATTTTTCATTTATTTTTAATTGATTTTCAAAAATATGTTAATGTTTCATATTAAAATGCTTATATTCGTTACAAATCTAATGATCTTAACTCTAAATATGAGTAGATCTTGTTTTTTAATTTGGCTGTAATAGACCCATTTACGTATTTTATAAAACCAATTCTAACATATTTCCCTAAAGTTAAAACTTTTTTGGCTTATCTATCAGAATATCTCAAGCTAGAATTATCTTAAGCTAGTTGATTGAAACTAACCATCTTAGTCAGGTTTTACGAAAGTGTCTCACACTGAAAAATTACATTCACAAAAAAATTCTTCACCGCTAACCTCTCCATGAATTTATTGACATTGATCAGCAATTTTCTGTATACTCTTATGCTGGAGATTTTTCTTATTGGTTTGACTGACAAGGAGAATTTCTGGAGCAGATATGGAAGCTCAGGTGAATGTTGCCTAAACATCTTGGTAATAGCTAATTGCTTTGGGAGTTTATGTATTTTGAGAAGGGAAACATGCCATTGATGATACTTGGCACAAGCAAGTATTAACTGAAAAAGAAAAATTTATCTGACTGGGAAAGTGAGGAACCAAGTTCTGCGTTCATTAAACCAGGTTCTGCACAATGAATGCAGCATAGCAGCTTTTTTGTAGCTTCATAAATTTAGCTCACTGACAAATTTACTTGACTTCCCTCAAGTATGCAAGCAACTAAAGTTTCTATTAATTCATGTGTGCCTTGTATGCTATTAAACTAGAAAGAAAAAAGAAAAGAAAAAAAGTTGACTAAAAGCTACCTTTATGAATATGTTACCAGAGAAAAGTTTGACAAAATAGTTGAGAAATTGCTAAAAGCAGAGCTCTTCCTTTTCTGTACGTTTCTAAACTAGAACTTGTTTAGCTCAATTGTAGTACATGAACATTGCTTCAAAGGACATTTTGCCTCCCCTTGCGCATCATCATCTCCTAACATTTGGGGTCTTAAAATGACCACAGATGGAGAGTCTCTTTTCCTTGTTTTGTCCTATTCTTGTAAGGGTTTCGAAGGTAGATGAACAGAGTAAATTGGACCTCAAGAAGGTAAAATTTTGGGAAGTTACTTCAACTGTACTTCGCTATTTACATCTCCATTACTCATCAACTAGACTGATCAAGAACAGAAGACTAGTAAACGGACCTAATTTATGCAGGTTCATGAATGCTTATGTTGGCCCAGATAGCTGATGAATCAAAGGGATACCATCAGCCTTTTCACAGCCTTGCATCTGGTCAATTTACTTCAAATTTGGGAAGGCTGACAGAGAGAAATGATGTGGGATCTTTGATGAGCTTAGTTCATAGTGGAACCCACCATAACTAGCCTAGTTGCTAAATCTGCCCCCCTCCTAAACAAGTCAAGACGTAAACAGACAACATGCATAATAGACACCAAGCACAAGTTGTGCATAATAGACACCAAGAACTCACACTAGACCAAAACTAGATGATATTTTCCTCCCGGCCCAATTTGAAACAAGCCCCAGTCCCCCCCACCCTCAACTTGTCCCCCTTAATGAGGATTTGGATAAGATGACCCGAATCCAGCTCCAAAACTTGGGTAAAAACCGTGTGCTATAATGCTCCACGATGCAGTAAACCTGCTGCATCTAATAAATTCAGGGAGTCCCATTTGATGTTGATTTTCCGATGCAAAGGTAGCAACTAGGATCCACTCCCTATATATAAAAACTAATTGATTGCCACCCATATTCCATATTACAACTTTTTTGGCTCATTTTTTCTGTCTCTAAAAAATGGCAACCCCGGAAGAATCCTCAACATTAGAACTCATAAGACAACATCTTCTTGGAGACTTCATCTCCACAGACGAGTTTATCAGTAATCTTGAGTCCAGTATAGCCAGTGTCTCTGTCAAACTAGAGAGCTCCCTTTCTGGGTCAGAACCCAACTCCCCAATATCCGACCAAAGTTACCATAGTACCCCAGAAACCTATAGCTTTGAAATAAAACCTGAAATCATAGACTTCACACCTCCTGAGCCCGTGTTTTCAGGTTCAAGTAATCAGTACCCACCACCTGAGCCTGTAAAGATGACAGATAAAGGAGAAACAGTAAGGCATTACAGGGGGGTCCGAAGAAGGCCATGGGGCAAGTTTGCAGCAGAGATCCGTGACCCTACCCGGAAGGGAAGTCGGGTTTGGTTGGGTACTTTTGACAGTGATACTGATGCTGCAAAAGCTTATGACTGTGCTGCATTCAAAATGAGGGGCAGGAAAGCAATCCTGAATTTTCCTTCGGAGGCTGGACTATCCATCCCGCCGCCAGCCACAGGCAGGAAGAGAAGAAGATCGAAGGGAGAAGAGGTGCTGCCGGAATCTGTTGATGTGTCAACGGAAAATTGGAATTTAAAGTGGAGTGGAGAAGTAGAGGAGGGTGTTTCAGATGAGGAGCAACTGTCACCGTTAACCCAAGAAACCATGTTGGCAAGGCTTTCTTAAAATGAACAAAAGCTCACCACGTCAGCCATGCTTATGATCAGAGAAACAAAATCTAATCCATAGTTGGCTTGGAATCAAAACTCGTCCACCTATCGAATCCCCTCAGATTGAATGTATTGTTTGTGTAAATAATCGTTTGATTAGGGTGATGTCGGAGTGTTAAAATGTAAATGTTGGCAGTACCATGAATGAATGAACAGAATTTTGTCAAAAAATCTAAAGCATGGGTGTGCCACACACGCCTGGAATCTCGTGCCTTGTTCTATCTCTTTCCATTTTGATTTTCGTTCCGTGACTCGGTCCGTGAAAATAATCGCAACGTTGTCAATTCTAATAATTCCATCATCTTTAAGTAACGCCCCATCACCTGAAAGACTTCTATGCCTAAATTCCTAATGTTAATCTCATAAATTGACTTGGATATTTTCTCAAGCGATGTTGTCTTTTTCTTTTCTATCGAGAAAGATATCTACCCAAACAGTGGTGTCTTAAAGTGAGGAATATACCTGTACGTGACAGAGTCAGATATTTTCCCTCATCTCAAGTCGTAGTAAGTACCAAATTACCATAGACGTGGACAAAAAAGTTGCGCTAAGCACTCCTCCAGACCACCTGAAAGGTTTTTGTGCAACTTGCTGACAGAATTTAAGTAAATGTTTGATATTAATATAGTTTTTGTGTGGTTGCCGTTTGATAGTAATATAAACCAGGTCGGGTATACTAAAGAACTGAAACCTGCAGCTACTACAGGGGAAGATGATTGTAGGAATCGCTCGAGTTCGCTCGCCTTTAATCTTCTGCTGCACAGACACAATACAATTAGTAATCATACCTCTTCTCCAAAAAGAGTTTTATATAAATGGCAAGTGGAAATCCCCCTCCAAACTAACAAACCAACAAAAAAAAAATCTCAGTCTTGACAATTAGCTAGTAAAGTAACTGAACCTCAAGTCAATTTGCAGTAAAAACGAGGGTCCCACCTTTTTATATACAGGTTCATGCATATACATGTGTCCTATGAGGTGCCAAAGTTTTGGAACTTAATTATGGCAACAAGGTTGTGGTTGGTAATTCCTGTCATGTTTATGAATGCGTTCACAGGAAGGACTCCATGAGCAAGTTGCAAATAGGGGGCCTGTTGGGTCTACCAGCCAGAGTTTTCTTCACTAAATTCGCGTGTGACCATATACAATGTGCCAACATGAGCAACTGATACAAAACCAGTTGTCTAAGATAGGCATAGCAAGCAACTTGCAACTTTATATGTGAAAGAACCAAAGATACTACATTTCCTGTTGTCGTCATCCTCTCTCAGCCAGATGATATCATTCTTCTTGGATTCGTTAATGCTGTCTGTCTTTGAATTTGGAGTTTGGCTGATAGAGCATTAGAGCAAGGACCACCGACTCTCGAAGGTTTCTCTTCACGAGAGGAACAAGTTAATTTACTACGAAAAAAAAATCATCTAAGGTGCACCATCAATCACTTGTCAAGTACGGCAGGCATGCATGTAATCATCGAAACTGTCGAACCAGTCTAATGCAAGTTTTATCATCATCAATTCACCCCACATCGAGAGTCAATCTGCTAAACAATCTCAACACAAACGGTGCAAGCATAAAAGAATATTCATTAACTGTAAATATACGTTGACATCATTTGAATTTAGTAAATATGATGGCTGAGTCATTGAGAAACAGATAGTGTCTTAAAATAGCAGACTCTATCAAAAGATACAATCTAAACTGCTGTCTACAACTTAAGAATCATCATAAATGGCAGCCACCAAAAAATATTTCTACTTGTTCTAAGGCATTGGTAAATTTAAATTGGCAGCATCTCGTTGGAATTCAAGAAACTAGGCTGATTTGTTGAAGCAAGAAGTCTGGCCCACATCCTACCTGTTACCTTCACTGTATTTTGTGCCTCTGTCACACGCTGCAATATCACAAAAGTTGAATCTATCATGCATCACAAAATTGTATAGCATTAGCTATACCAATTTTAAGAGCACGTCACTTTGTGTATCCCTCCACACTGAAATTGGGTGTGTGCAAGGGAAGGACTAGGGAAGACAATGTCACCAAAAAGTAAAGAAATATTGAAGGTACTAGTACCAAAGAATTTATACACGTTTCCACAGGCTCCAAGACCTATCCTGCTACTAACTGAAAATAATTGTTGTGTTCATTGGAGTTCAATAACCGCTTAAAATCATTCATTCTGGCATATTGCAGCCAAAATAGAATCGTCACATAATTGACAATAGAAGTGAGAATTCAGAAGACACAATGGAACAGGAAATTTACAGAGCCACTGTAAGGTTAGCTCAACATCAAACAGTAATAAAAAAGGCCAGAAACAGTCGGTTCATATTCTGCATCATCTGTATCAGCGGGAGGCAACATGGGAACCAGAACAGAATCTGCACTATGGTGCAAAGAAACTAAATTATGCTTTTGTGCACTCTTGTGCAAAGAACTAAATTAAGCTTTTGTGCAAACTGAAGTAAGAGTGATGACGATCAAGGAAAGATACTAGTTGTCATTTGTCATCAAGCAGCAGGAGCACCCTAAATTAGTTTTGCATTCATGCTGCAAGGCAGTAGCTGAATTTATTCTTACCCATCTTATATGATTTTTCAAGTTGCTACTCCTTCATTGAGATTCAAGCATTTGGGACATATAATTAAACAATCAATCCCAGTAAAACCTGTATTGGCCATCTTATGATGACAGGAATTTAGCCATCATAATTCTCAATCCCCTTCTCCTTACTTACCAGGTCAGTTAGTTTTATTAATCCAGCCAAATCTATGAGAATCTAGCTTTTCCTGGTTAAATGCATAATATATAAAGGCTGTTTATTGAATCTTGATGTATTGATTCACACTTGAGACATTTAAATTTGTAAAATTATAAATATAGGAGCCAAGTCTCATATTTTAAAACCAAGGTAAACCAGCAAGTGAAACTGTATTCATAGAAAGTCATGTTAGTCATAAACAAAGATTGAGAAGAGGAAGTACTGACAGCAATGGGAATATAAGCATGTCTGCTGTTTACTGGACCAACCGTGAATCCTGTGTACCCAGCCATGGCCCCATGAACAGCACTTTGTGCAAGAAGACTGCAATAAATGTTGTCTGATGCATTACTTGGGATAGCTCTAATCATGTATGTAGGATCTGCATACGAAAATATAAAAATTTAGATACATAGACCTCCTCTTTCATCAGCACAGGAGGAGATTTTCCACAAGGTTCTCAAGTATACTTTCTTAATTCTTGATCCTAAAATATCGAACTTGATGTAGAACAATTATTTGAAGAGTTACTATTTTCTTGTTTAACAAGGTTCTCAAACTTGACAAGGCCAAGCATGAAAAGAAGTAAAAAAAAAAAAAAGAGCATATGATATGAAGCTTGAAGTCACTATTTTCTTGTTTTAATTATTTTCCTAATTAATTTTAGATTTTAATTATTTTTTTTCTACTTAGCTTAGAACTTTTAATTTAATTAGTATTTTACTATTTAGAAATCCTAATGCTAGATGTATTCTATTAATTAGATATATTTTGATTAGAAATCATTTCTTATAAAGGATTTTAGTTTTAATCAGAAATCATTTCCTATAAAGGATTTTAGGACTACTATTAATAGGAATGTCTAATTTATTTTATGAAAATGAAGACTATTGTTCAGATTTTTATAAAATTCCAGAGAAATTTCTCTAAATTTCTCTACAACTTAGGTTTGTAATTTTAGAGCTTGAGAACTCTAGTTTTATCTTCACTATACACTGCATTAGGTGGTATCAAATAAGGTCAACATCCAAATTGATAGCGAATCGTGAAGAGAATCGTGGAGCAGTTGGAGGCAACCATCTTCGTGACGGTGATTAGGAGATGTAGGCTGTTAATCAACTAGATTGTCATTTAGTAGCAATAGTAGCTTTAAGGAGCAAGTGCAAACTGGGTTTGGCAACATCAACACCAAATTTGATGACTTTAAAACCAGGCTTGAGACACTAGGGTTGCGCGCAAACATGAACCGGGAAAGAAAAGAGGCATGCACTGGGGATGAAGCTCACGGTCAACCTATCATCGAACTAGTACGTACAAATCCTCGTGGTCACTATTACTACGAGTATTCATCTAATGAAGAAGATCTATTTCGGTTGATGGAAGGCATAAATAGGAATCGCAAAGAGTAGAGGAACATGTTTGGAGATTTGCCTCGAG
>Ga0307515_10019386_pt1 | contig 12251 bp, 11 predicted proteins | sample 17_EM_MG_FD_194513 | JGI IMG/M metagenome (GOLD analysis project Ga0307515, IMG submission 194513) | Populus trichocarpa ectomycorrhiza microbial communities from riparian zone in the Pacific Northwest, United States - 17_EM | ecosystem: Host-associated > Plants > Roots > Unclassified | place...
CTTGGCCGGATCGTGGATCTTGCTGACGATGTCGGCCATCTGGGTCCAGGTCGGATTCGCCGGCATCGTCAGGCCCTTGGCTTTCACGAGGTCGGCGCGGTACATGGTCATCGAGCTTTCGCCGTAGAACGGCGCGGCGTACAGCTTGCCGCCATTGGACAGGCCGCTGCGGATCGCCGGCAGCAGGTCGTCGACGTCGTAGGCGGCGTCGGTCTTGATCTCGGTGAGCCAGCCCTTCTTGCTCCAGATCGGCGCTTCATAGAGGCCGATGGTCATCACGTCGAACTGGCCGCCCTTGGTGGCGATGTCGGTCGTGACGCGCTGGCGCAGCACGCCTTCTTCGAGCGTGACCCACTTCAGCGTGATGCCGGGGTTGGCGGCTTCGAAGTCCTTGGTGTGCTTCTGCATCTCGACCATGTGGCCGTTGTTCACGGTCGCGATCACGAGATCGGTGGCCTGCGCCGCCGCCGCGGCGACGACGCTGAGCGTGAAGGCAAAGGCGTGCTTGAGTTTCATCTGCTTGTCTCCTGGTTGTTCGAAGTATTGCGGTGCGGTCGGCGCACCGGCAGTCAGAAGATAGGCGTATTGAGTTGCCGGATGCGGTATCCGACTCCCGACTACAGATACTTTATTGCGCGGTCGGACTGGGGATTTCCTGGATTCACCGCGTCAACGCATCGCCGTACCAGCGCGCCCCCGCGTATCCGACAATCGGTCAACTCTTTGATTCGAAGGTGGCGCGATGAAAGCTCGATGGGCCGAATGGTTGTGGCGATTTGCAGTGCTGCTCGCGCTGGGCTGGATCGGGTTGCAACTGCAACGCCTGCACGAGGACATCGTCGCCCCCCTCGACGATCCGTCGACGGTCGCGGCCGCAGACGATACGCAAGGCAGCCTCGAATCGATCAGCGACGACCTGGCCCGCCTCACGCAGAAGGTCGACGCGATCCTCGTGGTCATGGCGCGCGCGCAATAGGGTTCGGGCCATGCCCACGGACGATCCGACCCCGTCCCACCCCAGGCACGTCTGGCTGCAGCGCTTTGGCGCTCGCCTGATGCAGCTGCAGCCCAACCTGAATGCGGTGGCCGCGACGAAGCATGCAGTCGACACGTTTCACGACGCGGCCGATCTCGAGCCCGAAGTCGCGGCCGAGAGATTCGATGCCGAAGACCGGCGAGACGAAGAAGACGCGCCTGAGTGAGTGATGCCCGTGCCCGCCCGCACGCGCCGGGCGAAGACGGATCAGCGACGCCCTATCGCGCCAGTGCGGCCGTTGCTCGCGGCGACGGGCGGTCGGTTCTGGCAGCCGTCGTCACGGCGGCGAGGCCGCCGAACAACGCGCGGTACCGCGCGGCCGGCGAGTCGACACGGCGCGCAGCGCGCCGCTGCGTGACGGGCTCGGGCATCGGATTCGCCTGCACGAAGATCTCAGCCGCTCGCTGCGGATCGATGTCGGCCGCGTGGTGGATGCTCAACACGGCATAGCTCACGGCGGAGCCGATGCTCATGCTGGGCCGCAACTGGATCAGCCGACCGGCAAAACTGCCGAGCCACGAGTGGGTGCAATGCTGTTTGACCATGCACGAGATTCTCAAAGTCCGGCCATCGCCGCTATCCCACGAACTGACAGGTGAAAGCGGATTTGCACACGCGCGGTGTGACGAATATCGCAGGACCCCGCGCTTGCTCGCGACCGCGGAGCTCAGGCGGCGTGGCGCAGCTCTTCGTGGGCGTCATGCGGTGCCTCGAGAATTGCCGCCGCGATCTCGTGCTCGGTCGACGCCAACTCTGCACTCAGTCGCGCGATGCGCCCGCTGTTCCGAGTGGACGCGCAGTATTCGGTCAGGAGCTCTTGCTTCAGGCGACAGCACCGACCCGTGAGTTGCTCGATATTCATGGCGCGGCTCCTTAGGAGCAATCCAGTATGCGCGCGCCAGACCGCCAAGCCATCCCCTCGTTCCCTCTCGCGAGCCCCCTGTTCGAGTGCCCTGACCCACAGGATGGAGTGCGCACCAGGCGTGGGTATGGTTGCCTTCGTGCAGGCCTAGTTCAGTGGAGATCGGCGGTCATCTGGCAGCCGACAAGGTCAAGCCGACGCCAGCATCGTTCCGCGGCAGACCGGCGTCCCGCACGCGCAGCCGAATGTGCTTCTGTCCTCGGACTCGTCCACCTCGAGGCTGTAGTCCAGGAACAGCTCCTCGCCGGCGCGAATGTCGCGCAGCGCGTAGAACGCCACGACCAGCCTTCCGCGCGGGCCGGGTTCCTCGTAGGCCACGCAGTTCGGTGAACAGGAGTGGTTGATATGCCGCGAGGCATTGCCGCCGTCGGACGCATCGATGACCGTGCCATCGGTCAGCCCGAAGACATAGGTGAGCCGGCTGTCCCAGTCACGGCGACCCGCTTGCCACGCGGTATAGCGCCGGCCCTCGTAGATGCCAAGGCGTTGGCCCTCGTGCAAGTCCTGCGCCGCGAACGCGCCGTGGCCGTGGATACCGCTCTGACGGACGTCAATCATGAAGGAGGGAGCGCTCGAATGTCTGAGGAATGAGTAAGGGCCTCGAAAGGCCCTGGCGGAGTCACGTGCGAACGGGACGCAGCTTGCGCCGCCCGGGTCACTGGCAGGCTTCGCACGCCTCGTCCGAGCTCGAGCCGTCCTTGCGCATCGGGCAGATGGGCAAGGGTTCATCCGAATCGAAATCCAGCTGGAATGTTGGAGCCTCTTGAGCGCTGTGCGTACTGTCGTGCGGGGCGGGGCTGCTTTGAATGGTCATGTTCTGTCTTGGCGTTGAACTCGTATTGCAGCAATTGTGCCAGCCATCTCCGAGCAACAAGACCGCACGCGGTTGACCAGCGCGAAGCGGCGCTTAGCCGCCCCACAGCGCATTGCGCGCCCCGGTGCCGCGGTGAATCGCGACTGGAAGCCGCTGCTGGTGCTGTTGCACTGAGTTTCCGGGGTTGACGGCCCGAGGCCCGCCAGAGGCGCCTGAGTTTTTTCAGCGGTCGATGGCAGCTTCCTGCCCCGCATCTCGTCTTGATGGACATGACGATGATTCGGAAGGGAAAGAGCATGACCAGGCCATCCAAGCAGGCGATCGTTCGTGCGCCACGTGACGAGAACGTCGACACCCTCTGCGACGACTGCGACACGAGCAAATGGCGAATGTCGACCAACGACGGCGGCAGGCGAGCCGGCTGGCGGATCGTCAGCGTGTTCGTGCTGAATCTTTGGGCCGGGACCGCCATCGCGGCTGACCCGTTGTACGCGTTCGGGCCGGACGGCAACGGTGTCGGCCGGGTGCTGTCGCAGGTCGCGCCGTCGGCGCCAGGTGTGGCGTTGGGCGATGGCACTGCCGCGTTCAACGGCGGCTTGACCTACCTCGCATCAGACGAGCGTTTCTACGCGATCCAGAATGACGCATCCGGCAACTCGGCGCTGACCTCGTTCACCGCCGCAGCGCCGACCACGTTGGCGACGCCGCGCATGCTCGGCATGGGCTTCTACGGCGGTCTGGCAGCCGACTCCGACAGCTCGACGCTGTACGCCGTGGCTTCCGATCCGGTGGGCGCATCCACGCTCTACCGCATCGACCCTGCCACCGGCGCGACAGCGCTCGCGGCGCTCGGCTTCGGGTACTACGGCGGTCTGGCCTTCGACAGCGCCGATGGCGATCTCTACGCCATCGGCGCAGATGACTTCGGCGTGCAGCGACGGGTTTCGAAGATCGATCTCGACGCCGCCGGCGGCCCCTCGGTGACGAGCTTGTTCGACCTCGGCGACAGCAGTCTCGGGTTTCAAGGCGGGCTCGCCTTCGATGCCTCGATGCAGCGCTTCGTCGTCATCGGCAACGACATGTTCTCCCGGTCGTCTCTGTATGCGTTCTCGACCATCGGAGCGACCAGCTTGGTCGATCTTGCGACCCCGGTGGGTGTCGGATTCGTCAACGCGGGGCTCGCCTTTGCGCCTGCCGCCGCCGTGCCCGAACCCTCCACCACGCTGCTCTTCGCCGCCGCGCTGCCCTTGCTCTGGCTGTTCGTGCGCCGCGGTGCGCATGCCAATCGCACCGCACTTCCCGTCAACCACCACGAAGGATCAGAACCATGATGCGTCGACCCACTCCTGCCCACGTACTCACCGCAGTGCTGGCCCTCGCGGCCGGTTCCGCGAGCGCGCAGTATTCGACGCCGATGCGCGACGTCGAGAACCCGGACCGTTCGCCCTTCATGCTGAACACGAGCGGCAACATCGAGGCACCCTTCGCCAACGGTTTCCTGTTCTTCCCGACACCGACCGGGCGCCGTTACTTCATCGACTACGTTTCGCTGACCTGCGCGACCTCCAATGCGGGCGACACGTTGACGCAGGTCCTGCTGGGTGTGCGCCAGAACACCGCGAACGGCACCATCGCCAACATCACGCCGGCGATCGCGATGGAGCGACGCGGGGCGGGACCCATCAGCGGCACGATCTGGTCCGGCGCCGCGAATGTGAAGATGTTCTCCGACCCCGACCTGAACACGGCGGGCGGCGGCACCAACATCTCGATGAACGTGTTCCACACCGACTCGTCGTCGCGAGCGCAGTGCAGCGCCTTCATCTACGGTCATACCTTGGCACCATGACGCGCCACCCCGTCGCCTCCGCCACGCGCAGCCGGCCGCGTGCGAATCGCTACAGCCGGCATGTCTTCGCATGCGCACTCGCCTTCGGCTCGGCGCTCCTCGCCGCCCATGCCGCCGATGGCGCCGCGCCGTCCGCACCGCGCATGGTGCAGTCGCACGGCACGATGATGTGGGTGCTCGACAGTCCGGCCCCTGCGTCCCCCTCGGCACCGACCGTCTTGCCGGTGCTGGACACCCGTCTGATAGAGGGGCGCTACACCCGCGTGCTGCGGGCACCGGTCGGCGCGACCATGATGGCCCCCGGCGCGATGGCACCACGCCCGGCGCCCTTCGAACAGGTCCTGCCGAACGGCGCGCGCATGCTGACATTGCCGACGGACCCCATCGCCGCACCAGTGGCGTACCCGGCACTGGTCGAGCGCCTCATCGATCCGCGCCAGCCGGGCACGCAACCCGACGACTTCCCGGCGCCCAACACACTCTACCGCCTGGTGCCGCCGCGTTGAACCTCGAGACACCCGATGAACTCCTTTTGGCACCTCCGGACACGATCCGCTGGACAGATCGGACCGACGCGTGCCACGCTGGCGCCCCATGGCGGATCTGAAATACCTGTCGCAAGAATGGCCGGCCATCAACCGCAGGCTGGATGAAGCGTTGTCACTTGAGCCGGGGCAGCGCGACACCTGGCTGGACGCACTGGTCGAGACCGATTCAGTCAAGCAGACGCTGCGGCGCCTGCTGCAAGGAGCGGCCGCCGTCGAGACCGACGACTACTTGGGCGAGTTGCCAAAGGTTGCGCTGGGGCCGACGGAGATCGAGCAGGCGAACCCCGCGGATGCTGCCCATGCCGACGCGATCATCGGCCCGTACCGGTTGATCCGCGAGCTCGGTGTCGGTGGCATGGGCCAGGTGTGGTTGGCCGAACGGGTGGACGGCGGCCTGAAGCGCGAAGTAGCCCTGAAGCTGCCGCACCTGAGCTGGTCGCGCGGACTGGCCGATCGCATGAGCCGCGAGCGCGACATTCTCGCGAGCCTTGACCATCCGAACATCGCGCGAATCTACGACGCCGGCCTGGATGAACAGGGCCGGCCGTATCTCGCGCTCGAATACGTCGAAGGCGAGCCGATCGACGTGTATGGCAAGAAGAGCGCGCTGTCGGTGCCGGACCGTTTGATGCTGGTATTGCAGGTCGCTCGCGCGGTAGCGCACGCCCATGCGCGGCTGGTGGTGCATCGCGACCTCAAGCCCGCCAACATCCTCGTCACCGCCGAAGGCCAGGTGCGCCTGCTCGATTTCGGCATCGCGAAACTGATGGAAGGCGATCTCACGCACGAGACGCAGCTCACGCAGCAGAGCGGGCGAGCCTTGACTCGGGACTACGCGAGCCCGGAGCAGATCCGCGGCGAGCCGCTGGGCACGGCAAGCGACGTGTACAGCCTGGGCGTGGTCGCCTACGAGCTGCTGACCGAGGCGAAGCCCTACCGGCTGAAGCGCGGGAGCGCGGCGGCTCTCGAAGAGGCGATCGAATCTGTCGACGTTCGACCGGCGAGCGCTGCCGGCACGGGCAGAAGCAGGCGCCGCGCCCTGAGAGGCGATCTCGACGCCATTCTCAACAAGGCGCTCAAGAAGAACGTTGCTGAACGCTATGCGAGCGTCGAAGCGTTCGCGCAGGACATCGAACGGCATCTTGGCAACCTGCCGGTGCAGGCCCGGCCCGATTCGCTCGGTTATCGAATGCGGAAGTTCGTGCGCCGGAACATGGTGACGCTGACCGCGGCGACAGCGGTGAGCGTTTCACTGATCGCGGGGCTGTCGGTGGCGATCCTGCAGACCCGCGAAGCCCGCGCACAGGCCCATCGTGCCGCTGCAGTGCAAGCGTTCATCCGGCAGGTCTTCGGCGCCAGCAACCCGCAGCAAGCGCAGGGGCGCGACATCGGCGCGCGTGAGCTATTGCGCCTGGGCGCTGCGCGGCTCGACACCGACCTGCAGGACCAGCCCGACGTGCTGGCCGACCTGCAGCACGAGATCGGCGAAATCCTGGCCAAGCAGGGCGCCAACGCCGAGGCGAAGCCGCATTTTGAGAAGGCGATCACCCTGTACGAACGCCTGGGCCTCGGCGCCACAGAGGCTGCGGTCCAAGCGCGCCTGGCCCTGTCGGACGTGCTGATCAATGAGTCGCAGTACACACCGGCCCGCGCGCTCGCGCAACGCTGCCTCGATATCGCGATGCGCCGATTCGGGTCGCCGCCCGCCTGGGCGCTGCATGCGCGCGCCAACCTTGCCTTCATCAGTTCGCAGCAAGGCGAAGCGAAAGCGGCCGCTGCCACGCTCGAACAGGCACTGACCGACCATCGCCGCGCGGGTTTCCCACCCAGCATCGAAACGGCCGATGCGCTCTCCGATCTGGGCCATGCCCACATGGCACTCGGGCAATACGAGCAGGCGCGCGACGCCTACGTGCAGTCGGTGACCGAGCTCGCCTCGGTGCCCAGCAGCGCCATCACGGATCAGCTGTCGGCGCGCATGAACGTGCAGTACGCGCGCTTGTTCCTCAATGAGCACGATGCGGTCGCTCACGACATGCCCGAGTTGGTCGCGGCCCTGGACCGGCACCTAGGCCCCAAGGCCGCCCACACACTCAACGCCCGATGCCTGTGGGCGCAGGCCCTGGTGGCCACCGGCCACTACGACGAAGGGCTGCAGCTCCAGCGCGACAACGTGGCCACCGCGCAGACGCGCGACACGCTGGGTGGCGATGTGGTGGCGTTTCAGCAGGGTCTTCTTGCGATCTTGCTGCGGCTTGCCGCGCGTTACGACGAAGGCCTGCCCCTGGCCGAACAGGCCCTCGCCTACATGGACGCCAAGCAACCCGCGCCGCACTGGCGCGGCGAGAAAGCTCGTCTGACGCTGGGTGACCTGCAACGCGGATCGGGGCAGCGCGAGGCGGGCCTGCACACGCTGCTCATGTCGCAGGAGCGGGCCCGCACGATACCCGGCCACTTGCAGGACAAGAACTATGCGGAGCTGCTGCAGTCGCTCGCGCTCGCTCAGCATGATCTCGGCCACCATGCCGAGGCCAGCCGGGACATCGCGCAGGCGCTGGCCATCCATCGCGCCGCCGCAGCGCCAAGCCGCATCGACACGCTGCGCTGCGCCGCACAGGCCGCCTGGCTCGCTGCATGGGACCGGCCGGTGGATGCCGCAGCCGAAGCAGCCTTCGACGAGGCCGCCAAGGCCTACGCGCTCGAGCGACCCGCCGGCCACCCGGCGCATGCCGAACTGGCATTGCTTCGCGCCGACCTGCACGAGCGCGCTGGCCGCACAAAGCAGGCGGGCGAAGAGCGGGCCGCGGCGGCCCAGGCCTGGCGCGCCGCGCTCAACCGCGACTGGAAGCCGCCGCTGGTGCTGCTGCACTGAGTTTCTGGGGGTGACGGGCCCGAGACCCGCCACAGGCCCGGCCGTCGAGGCTATCGTTCGGGCATGCACGACATCACCGATTTGCTGCATGCGGCCAAGGCGGGCGACGCTCAAGCGCTCGCCGGCCTGTTTGAAGCGCTGTACCCCGAGCTGCGCCGCATCGCCAGAAAGCGGCTGTCGATCGACGAGCGCGGCACGCTGCTCGACACCACTGCACTGGTGCACGAGTGCTACATGAAGTTTGCGAAGGGCCAGCACCTGAGCGTCGAAGACCGGGGCCATTTCATGGCCTACGCGGCGACCGCGATGCGCTCAATCGTGGTCGACTTCGCACGCGCGCGCCTGACCGACCGGCGCGGCGGCCAGGCGCCGCACGAGACTCTCGACAGCACCTTGATCGGCGGCATCCCCGGCGGCGAAGCCGAGGTGCTCGCCGTGCACGAGGCGCTCGACGAGCTCGCCACGCTCGACCCCCGCATGGCGCGCGTGGTCGAGATGCGCTACTTCGGCGGCCTGGCCGACGCGGAGATCGCCGACGCACTCGGCGTGGGCCTGCGCACCGTGCGCCGCGATTGGGAGAAGGCGCGCCTCATCCTCTCGGCCAGCTTGCGCGGTTGACGTCGGCTCGTTGTCCATCCTCAATGGATAGGAGCGAATTTCTTCCGCGAATGGCATCTTCGCGCCGTGCTTTGCGTATTGAGGGGTAAGACCTTGATGGCAATCGATCGCCATCACTGACGCCGAGGAGCCTGTCTCCTCGCCTCCCTGCGCAAACCTTGAAGGAATAGCGATGACCAAAGCGTTCAAGCTGGCGATCGTTCGTGCACGACACGACGGCAACACCGGCACGATCTCCGACGCAGCCTGCCTTCAGATGATGATGACCGGACCTGCATCGGTCATGCGGTTCTGGGAAGAATCCAGCGACGGCCACTTCGACTTTCTCGGCAGCGAGATGTTTCCGTGGGTCGACATCACGATCACGGCGCAAGCGACAGGTCGCAGCGACCAGGCGCGGGCCGCGTTCGCCGCTTTGCGGGCGCGCGAGCCGGACCGCGACCCGCTGGCGGGGTTCGATGGCGCCATCGTCCTCACGCTTCCCGGCCGCATGACGGTGCCCAACCCGAAGGCCGGCGAGCCCGGCGAACCCGCCACCATCGTGGCCGCCTTCGACGGCGGGTCGACCACGCTCGACGGCCTGCCGGTCTCGGTGATGCCCGTCATGTCCAGCGACCACACCTTCATGTGCCACGAGCTCGGGCACACGCTCGGCTTCGAACACACCTTCGGGCTCGACAACAACGGGACCGACTGGAACCCCACCGACGCCACGATCATCGTCGGCCCCGAATACGGGTCGCCCTACGACATCATGTCGTCGGCCTCGTTCGGCAGCCGCTGGCTGGGCACAGGCCCCTTGTACTCCGCCGACCCGACCTTTTCGGGTGCGCCCGTGAACGACTGGCCCTTGGCCGGCGCAGCCCGCATGGGGCCGAACTGCTCGCGCGCCAACCTGCACCGGTGGTTCCCCGACGCCCTCGCAAACCAGGCCATCGCCAGACCGTTTCCCGCTCGTGGAGAAATCGGGCGGGTGCGGCTGGCGGCCGCGCAGTCCCACGGCGCGCCACAGTTGCTCGTGCTGCACCCGGCCGACGAGCAGCCTTCGGGAGTGGGCCGCGTCTATATCGAATACCGCGATACCCACGGGTGGGACCACGGCCTGGACACTTCCGGCACCGACCTCGCGCAGGCGGGACTGGTCGTGCACACGCTGGACGACGTCGCCGGCACGGGCCCGCGCGTGTGGTACCGCGGCTCGGTGTCGGTCGGATCGAACGACACCGACCTGTACATAGAGGCGCGCCCGCTCGTCATCACAGTCGAGGCGTTCACGGACAGCAACGGCAGCAGCGTGGCCGACATTGCCTATCGCCAGGTGGCCGCGCCGCGGGCCGTCGTGCCATGGGTCAATGCGTCGGACGGGACCATGCAGCTCTGGGTCATGAACAGCGGCCGCGTCCATAGCCGGCTGACGGTGGTTGCGGAGAACGGCACACCCGAGCGCAGTGCGGCGCCATGGCACATCGTCGGTACCGGCGACTTCACGGGCGACGGCAAGACCGACTTCCTGTGGGTCAACACCTCCGACCAGACGATGCAGATCTGGGCCATGGACGGTGAACGTGTCCGGCAGCGGATCACGGTGATCGCGGAGAACGGCTCACCGGAACGCAGCGCGGCGCCGTGGCACGTCGTCGGCACCGGCGACTTCAATGGCAATGGCAAGGCCGACATCCTGTGGCGAAACGCCTCCGACAGGACGCTGCAGATCTGGACCATGGACGGCGGGCGCGTCACCGGCCGGCAGACGGTGGTCGCGGAAGGCGGCACACCCGAGCACGCGGCGCCGCCTTGGCACATCGTCGGCGTGGGCGACTTCACCGGCAACGGCAAGGCCGACATCCTGTGGCACAACGCATCGGACCGGACGATGCAGATCCGGGCCATGGATGGCGCGCGGGTCAGCGGCCGCGTCACCGTTGTCGCGGAGAACGGCACGCCCGAGCATGCTGCGCCGCCGTGGAGCATCGTTCGCGTGGCCGACTTCAACCGCGACGGCAAGGCCGACATCCTGTGGCTCAACAACTCCGACCGGACGATGCAGATCTGGATGATGGACGCCGGGCGAGTCGCACGCCGCGTGACGGTGACGGCGGAGAACGGCGCGCCCGAGCACAGCGTCACGCCATGGAGCATCGTGAGGAGCGGTGTCGCCAGCGGCAACCGCAACCCCGACATTCTTTGGCACAACAGCACCACCGGTGAAATCCAGTTGTGGTTCATGGACGGCCACAGGGTCAGAAGCCGCGCCACGGTGCTGGGCGAGGAGGGCAACGCCGTCCACATCGGGCCGCCCTGGAACATCGTCGCCAGCGCTGACTTCAAGCTCGACGGCAGCGCCGACATCCTGTGGCACAACAGCGCGACCGGAGAGATCCAGCTGTGGTTCATGAACGGCCACAGAGTGAGAAGCCGCGCGACCGTGCTCGGCGAGCAAGGCACGCCGGTCCACATCGGACCGCCCTGGCGCATCGTCGCGAGCAGCGACTTCAACCTCGACGGCGGTGCCGACATCCTGTGGCACAACAGCGCCACCGGCGAGATCCAGCTGTGGTTCATGAACGGCCACAGAGTGAGGAGCCGCGCCACGGTGCTCGGCGAGACAGGCGTCGCGACCCACATCGGGCCGCCATGGAGCATCGTCGCAAGCAGTGACTTCGACCTCGACGGCAGCGCCGACATCCTATGGCACAACAGCGCCACCGGAGAACTCCAGCTGTGGCTGATGGACGGCCACAGGGTCCGAAGCCGCGCCACGGTGCTCGGCGAGGCAGGCAGCGCGGCCCACATCGGGCCGCCCTGGAACATCGTCGCCGGCGGTGATTTCGACCTCGACGGCAGCGCAGACATCCTGTGGCACAACAGCGCCACCGGCGAGGTCCAGCTGTGGTTCATGAATGGCCACAGAGTGAGAAGCCGCGCCTCGGTGCTCGGCGAGACGGGGGCCGTGGCCCATATCGGGCCGCCATGGAGCATCAAGGGCTGAGCTGCGACGCGGCTCTGAGACAAGTCCGCGTCGCTCACCTCCGTCATTCGCCTGCACGGCGACCTCCGAAGCCCAGCCGTGCGTCGGCGTGGACTGCAGCAGGCGCGGCTTCATGTTGCTGGAGCAATGGCTCGGCCAATGAATTTGCGCCCCGATGGCAGCATTCGCGCGCGCATCTCGTATCAAAAATCAGGGAGCTCGTCGCCAAGGCGAAGGACCCCATCCACTGTCTCTCGGAGCCGCGATGTCGCCTCGTCCTACGCCCTGCCCTCGTCTTGCCGCCGGCCGCCTGCGTGCCGCGCTCGTCCATGCCGCCGCAGCGCTGCTTTGCTTGGTGCTCGTCGCCTGCGGCGGCAGCGCCGGTGAGCCGCCGCCGGGAGGTGGCACCCCGCCGGTCGCTCCGGCGATCACCCAGCAGCCGGCCGACCTCGCCGTCACCGCCGGACAGGCCGCCAGCTTCACCGTGGCCGCCAGCGGCAGCGCGCCGCTGGCCTACCAATGGCAGCGCAACGGCGTCGACATTGCCGGCGCGATCTCGGCCACCTATTCGGTTCCGTCCACCGTGATGGGCGACAGCGGCGCGAGCTTTCGCGCCGTCGTCAG